>OHPL01000404.1_pt1 | contig 28132 bp, 26 predicted proteins | sample 1577711 | NCBI WGS metagenome assembly OHPL01 (sample SAMEA3879538, study PRJEB24766) | human gut metagenome | biome: human-associated habitat; feature: feces | place: USA | collected 1985/1987
CACATGGCCGCAGCCGCCGCGGCGGTGAGCAGCACCGTCTGCTGAGGGTCTCCTGCCGGGCGCAGAAGCAGACTCAGATAAACGCCGGTATCCTCCGGGGAATAGAAGGTTCTTCCATACCGACCCCGACCCTGGGTCTGGCTTCCCGCCAGCACCACCGTACCCTCCGGCGCATCCTGCTCCGCCAGACGGCGGACGGCGGCGTTGGTGGAATCCAGGGTCTTTTCCACCAGCGGACGCAGCTCCGGGTTCAGATATTTGGCAATGCCCTGGGCAGACAGCACATCTCCCTGTTCGGACAGCCGATAGCCCCGGTTTGTCACCGCGTCAATGGGATAGCCTGCCTGCCGCAGAGCCTTCACCGCCTTGCACACCGCCGCCCGGGACACAGCCAGCTCTCTTGCCGCCTCTTCCCCGGAAAGGAAGCTGCCCCGCCGGGTTTCCAGCAGGGTCAGCAGTCTCTCTTTCGTTGTCACGGTGCCTCCCCCTTCCAGACGCACAGGCTGCTCCACTGGCAGTCCCCACAGATTTCCTCCCGCTTTCCGGGACGCAGGACGGCCTTCTCCACCAGAGCGGAGAAGGTCAGGTAGGGCATCCGCTGACCGGGTTTCAGGCCGCACCGCCCAAGCACCTGCCGGTCGTACCGGCAGGCCTTTTCGGCGCAGCTGTCCGTCAGCCGGTTGGGGCAGGCGGCGCAGATGTCGTCGCTGCCCGCGGTCAGGCAGATTTCCGGGTTTTCTTCCAGAATTTTCTTCATCCGGGTCATATTTTCCACAAAGGCCCCGCTGTAGCCCTCCCCCCGGAAGAAGGGAAGGCACATGCCGTGGTGAGCCCGGATTTTGTAGACGCTCACAGCCGGATGGCTTTTTTCAGCCGCTTGCACAGCACCAGAGCCAGAGCAATTTTCACCAGATCCGGCACAATGTAGGGGAACACGCACCAGCCCAGAGCCGTCCAGACCCCCACAGGGCCGGTGGTCTTGGCATACACCGTCACAAACCAGGCAGTGCCGAAAGCGTAGCAGGCAATGAGACCCAGCACCATGGAGCCAACCAGTACCGCCGTCCGGTTGCCGGGAACCTTCTCCATGACCCACATGAGAGCCGCCGCCACCAGGAAGCCCACAATATAGCCGCCGGTGCTGCCCATGAGAATCCCCACGCCTCCGGTGAAACCGGAGAACACCGGAATGCCTACGCAGCCCAGCAGAATGTAAACCAGCACGGCAAGGGTTCCCCGCTTGCCGCCCAGCACGCCTACCGCCAGAAATACGGCGAAGGTTTGCATGGTAAAGGGCACCACATAGGGCACCGAAATCCAGGAGCATACCGCCATAACCACCGCGAACATGGCAATGTAGGCCATGTCCCGTACCGTCAGCTTCTTTTCCATTGAGAAATACCTCCAAGTTTTTTGTCAAGGGGAATATAGCATGGCCAGAATCAATTGTCAACCATTATTTTTCTGAAAGTTTACAATTCGAGACTGGTGTTGCTTTTTCCAAAATCCGGTGTTATACTGAGTAAAAATTACCCAGTGAGGCTAAAAAATGAATTCTTCTACCCAAGAAGCGGACTGTTTCCGCAATCTGCTCCGGAATCGGGCACTGGTTCTCAGTGCTCTGTTCGTAACCGTACTGTGCTTCGGCTTTGCCATCACCCATCAATCCATCGGTGTGGATGATGTGGCCAGGAATTTTTATTTTTACAACGATAGCTCCTGGAACATGATCCGGCAAGGCAGGCTGTTGCATGTGTTGCTGAATTCACTGACCGGTGCCATAGACTTTATTCCTTTTTTCACGGAATTTGTGGGTGCTTCCCTTTACTGCCTGTCCGCTCTGCTGTTCTGCACGCTGCTTCAGACGGTGTGCGAGGGAAAGCTCTCCACTCTTGCGCTGATCGCCTTCACCACCGTGTACCTCAGCAATTCCATCAATGTGGAAAAGTTCCTGTATGAGCTGGATTTGCTGGCCGTTATGGTATCCTTCTGCTGCTGTCCCCTGGGGCTTCTGTGCGCCCGGCGATTCGTCCGGGGAAACCGGCGGGCCGCAATCCCGGCTGTCCTGCTGACGATGGGAACCATCGCCAGCTATGAATCCTTTCTGTTCCTGTATGTCTGCGTCGTTTTTGCCATTCTGATCCTGGAAATTCTGAAGAATTCGGAGAATTGGCGTTTTTCCGACATTTGGAAAACGGGGATGGGCTTTGCACTGGTGCTGGTTGCCGCCACGCTGATCTACTACGGACTGGTGGCTGCGGTACAGCATTTTACCGGATATGTACGTACCAGCTCGCCGTACACCACCTGGGACACCTCAGAAAAGGGCTTTGCCAGCGTACTGTCCGGCGTCCTTCTCACAATTATCCGGTATTTCCGCAATTCCTTACAGGTGCGCTACCAGCCTATCCTGATTTTCTGCGCCGTCAGTGTTCTGGGTGGGCTGATGATCCTCTGGCTTTCCCGGAAGCGGAAGAATTTCTGGCTGATTCCCTGCTTTCTCGGCATGTTCCTCAGCAATTTCATCATTCAGATTGTGTTTGGCAGCTATCCCCCCAGAACCGCCCAGACCGTCTGCTTCTATGTAGCCTTCCTGGTGCTTCTGCTGGCAGCCTGGTGGGAACGCAAGCCCTTTGGAAAGACCGTCGCCCCCATCGTCCTCTGCCTGCTGGTGCTCATTCAGTCCGCGGATATGAACCGGTGGTTTTTTAACGACTATGTCCGCAGCGAAAAGGAAGGCTATGTGGTCCACACCCTCGCCACAAAACTGCAATCCGGCTATGACCTTTCCAAGCCTGTTATCTTCACCAACTGTCCTGACCACTGGCAGAAGGACGGCGGCTATCTCATGACCCATCTGTACCCGGGTGCGGACGTGAACGGCAACTCAGTTATTTACTGGTGTGGCAATACCGTCACCGGCTACTGCCCCACCTTTATTTCCGATCTGTTCCGGCTCTACGGCTATGATTTTCTGGTGAGCCCGACCGTCGAGCTGGCACAAGCCGCTCAAGAAGCCGCTGAGGGTATGCCAATCTGGCCTCAAAACGGCTGTATTCGGGAATTTGATGACTTTATCGCTGTGAATTTCGGATAAGGAAACCCCGCAGGGCAAGCCCTGCGGGGTCATTGTTTTTACTCAGGCCACCAATCAGGCCTTGCCGTCGGAGCCCAGAACGTGGACGATCTTGTGAGCGACCATGTCCTTGACCGCCTGACGGGCGGGCTTCAGGTACTGACGAGGATCGAAGTGATCCGGATGCTCGTAGAAGTACTTGCGGATGTTGCCGGTCATAGCCAGACGGATATCGGAGTCGATATTGATCTTGCAGACAGCCAGCTGAGCGGCCTTGCGCAGCTGATCCTCAGGAATGCCGATGGCGTCGGGCATATTGCCGCCGTAGGTGTTGACCATCTTCACGAACTCCTGGGGCACGGAGGAGGAGCCGTGGAGCACGATGGGAAAGCCGGGCAGGCGCTTGGAGACCTCCTCCAGCACGTCGAAGCGCAGGGGGGGCGGAACCAGGATGCCGTCGGCATTGCGGGTGCACTGAGAGGGCTTGAACTTGTAAGCGCCGTGGCTGGTGCCGATGGCAATGGCCAGGGAGTCACAGCCGGTGCGGGAGACGAACTCCTCCACCTCTTCGGGGTGGGTGTAGCTTTCCTTGCCGTGCTCCACAGCCACCTCGTCCTCAACGCCGGCCAGAGTGCCCAGCTCGGCCTCGACCACAACGCCGTGATCGTGGGCGTACTCAACGACCTTCTTGGTCAGAGCGATGTTCTCCTCGAAGGACTTGGAGGAGGCGTCGATCATGACGGAGGTGAAGCCGCCGTCGACACAGCTCTTGCACAGCTCGAAGCTGTCGCCGTGATCCAGGTGCAGAGCGATGGGAATCTCGGGATTCTCGATAACAGCCGCCTCAACCAGCTTCACCAGGTAAGTATGGTTGGCGTAGGCCCGGGCACCCTTGGAAACCTGCAGAATGACGGGGCTCTTCAGCTCGCCGGCAGCTTCGGTGATACCCTGGACAATTTCCATGTTGTTGACGTTGAAAGCGCCGATGGCGTAGCCGCCGTCGTAGGCCTTCTTGAACATTTCTTTCGTAGTTACGAGAGGCATTGGAATCAATCCTTTCTTTTACCGCAGGCCTTGCGCCTGCTTTTTCGGTAATTATTATATCATGTTTTTTCCTTTTTTCAATAGGAATCTTCTGTCGGAGCCCAAAATCCCGGCCAACGAACAAACAGACCAGTTTTCCCCCGAGAACGCCGGGGAAAATTAGCAGAAATGGCAATTTACCTTTCCTTCGGAATCGAGTATAATCAAGCCGTAGACATCTACGCAATTCAACAAAAGGAGTGCTTTTTAGATGAAACTGTCCCCTCTGCAGGTCGCCAGATACCAGTATACCCCTAAGCTTCCCGGTATGCTCCGCAACGGTGTGGCCGACATCTGCGTGAAAAATGGCGAGGCAACCGCCAGCGTTGCCGATCAGGAGAAGATTGCCGCCCTGTTCCCCAATACCTACGGCAAGAACGAGATTACCTTCGTCAAGGGCAAGAACACCTCCGAGGCCAAGAAGCAGGTCGTGGGCGTGATTCTGTCCGGCGGTCAGGCTCCCGGCGGTCACAACGTGGTCTGCGGCCTGTACGACGCGCTGAAGGCAACGAACAAGGACAACGTCCTCTACGGCTTCAAGGGCGGCCCCAGCGGTCTTCTGGAAGATGACTACCTGGTCTTTGACGACGAGTACATCAACCAGTTCCGCAACACCGGCGGATTTGACATCATCGGCTCCGGCAGAACCAAGCTGGAAACCGAGGAGCAGTTCGCCGTGGTTGCGAGCGTGTGCAAGAAGCACGGCATCAACGCCATCGTCATCATCGGCGGCGACGACTCCAACACCAACGCCGCGGTGCTGGCCGAGTATTTTGTCGCTCACAACACCGGCGTGCAGGTCATCGGCTGCCCCAAGACCATCGACGGCGACCTGAAGAACGAGGACATTGAGTGCTCCTTCGGCTTCGACACCGCCACCAAGACCTACAGCGAGATCATCGGCAACATCGAGCGGGACGCCAACTCCGCCAAGAAGTACTGGCACTTCATCAAGGTCATGGGTCGTTCCGCCTCCCATGTGGCTCTGGAGTGCGCTCTGGAGACCCAGCCCAACGTCTGCCTGATCGGCGAGGAAGTGGCTGCCAAGAAGATGTCCCTGGCTCAGATCGCCGACTACATCGCCGATTCCGTAGCCAACCGGGCGGCAAACGGCGACAACTTCGGCGTTGCCATCATCCCCGAGGGCATTGTGGAGTTCGTGCCCGAGTTCTCCGTGCTGATTGCCGAAATCAACGAGCTGCTGGCCGGCGAGAAGACCGCCGCCTTCAACGCCCTGCCCACCTGGAAGGAGAAGTACGCCTTCATCGAGGCCGGCCTGACCAAGGAGTCCATGGCCGTCTTCGCCATCCTGCCCGAGAGCATTCAGCAGCAGCTGTTCCTGGAGCGTGACCCCCACGGCAACGTGCAGGTGTCCCTCATCGAGTCCGAGAAGCTGTTCTCCGCTCTGGTCAAGGCCAACCTGGCTGCCCGGAAGGCTGCCGGCACCTACAACGGCAAGTTCTCCACCCAGCATCACTTCCTGGGCTACGAAGGCCGCTGCGCTTTCCCCTCCAACTTCGATGCCGACTACTGCTACTCCCTGGGCTACAATGCCTTCATGCTGATTCTCTACGGCTACACCGGCTATCTGTCCAAGGTCTCTAACCTGTCCAAGCCCGCCGAGGAGTGGGTGGCTGGCGGTATGCCCATCACCAAGATGATGAACATGGAGCGCAGAAACGGTCAGGACAAGCCCGTCATCCGCAAGGCTCTGGTAGAGCTGGACGGCAAGCCCTTCACCTACTTTGCCGAGCGCAGAGCCCAGTGGGCAGTGGAAACCTGCTTCACCTACCCCGGTGCCATCCAGTACTTTGGACCTGCCGAGGTCTGCGACCTGACCACCAGAACCCTGGCTCTGGAAAAGGCCTAAGCTTCTATATTTACCAAAAACGACGTGACCGGAAGGCCACGTCGTTTTTTACTACGGATTCCGTGAAGCATCGGTCAGTCTGTCAGGCGGTTTTCCTCTCCCCAGATGCACAGCTGGTCAAGAACCTTCATCAGTGACTTTCCCCGCTCAGTCAAGGAATATTCCACTCGCGGCGGAATCTGAGGGAACTCTTTTCTCACAATCAGCCGGTCAGCCTCCAGCTCTTTGAGATTGCTGCTGAGCGTTTTGTCCGTAATCGTGCCCAGGTACCGTTTCATCTCGTTGAACCGCACCGGCGCAAACTCCATCAGGCAATATAGAATCACCATTTTATGCTTGCCGTTGATTAGAGACATGGTGTAGCTAAAGCCGGTATCGGCAAAGCTTGCGTTTCGAATGACACTTTCCATACAGCCCACGTTTTACACTTCCTTTTTAGATAGTACCTATCTTAATTGACAGTACTTGTATTTTCTCCGATGTATGCTATTATGATAGCAGGATGACCGAGTAAAGTCAATCCCAAACCGAAACGGAGGTTGTTATTTATGAAAAAAGAACTGGGTGTCAATCCCTATCTGTTCCCTATGCCGGTGCTGATGATCGCCACCTACGGCGACGGCGATGTGGTGGATGTGATGAATATGGCCTGGGGCGGCATCTGCGCCGAAAATATGGTTTCTCTCAACATCAGCGCAGACCATAAAACCTCAGAAAATATCAAAAAGCGAGGTGCTTTCACCCTGAGCGTTGCGGACATTCCCCACATAGAGGCCGCCGACTTCTTTGGCATCGCCAGCGGCAACAAAATGCCGGACAAGTTCGCCCGGAGCGGACTGACCGCCGTCAGGAGCGAAAAGGTGGACGCTCCCATTGTCCAGGAGTTCCCCCTGGCCCTGGAATGCAGGGTCGTGGAGGACAAGGAGGAAGTCTACGGCCACCACGTCCTCGGTGAGATCGTGGGGGTTCTTGTGGACGAAACTGTGCTGGACGAGAAGGGCAAGGTGGATCCCACCAAACTGAACGCCTTTGTCTTTGACCAGTTCCGCAGCGGCTACTACGCCATCGGCCAGAAGGTGGGTCAGGCCTGGCACACCGGCGCGCCGCTGATGAAGAAGTAAGATTACGCAAAAAACGACGTGACCGGAAGGCCACGTCGTTTTTTTCATCTTACTTTGCTTCGTTCTTCGAATCGCCCACGGCTTGCGCGAAGGCGTCCTTCCAGTTTTCGCCGGTCATCGCCTGGGCAAAGGGAGCAAAATTGGGGTTATCGCTGCGCTCCACCGTGTATTTTATCCGGAGCTGCTGGGCAAACGACCAGATCAGCACAAGAGCCAGAATTCCCAACGCCCCATACAGGCAGCCTCTCACCCGGATTCCGGCCACTGCCAGGATCGTCGCGGCGAGAATCAGCAGAAACTTCCGGGCAACATTCTGCAAAAAGCCAAGGAAGAATAGCTGCTTATTGTATTTCCTCATTTCTTCCACTTCTCCGTCAGAGCCCGAATCTGAGAAGCCAGCTTGGCGTTGTCCTTGTTGGTGCAGCCCTTGCGGGTATGTACCAGGGCAAGCAGTGCCTCCGCCGCGGCCAGCAGATCCTCGTAGACCTGCTTTGCCCGCTGGCTGCCCTTGAAGATGGCCGCCCGGTTGATTCGCACCCCCTGGGTCAGGGTCACGCTCTTGCCGGTGAGCAGGTCAAATTCCGTTCCGCTGTAGGGAGCCTCCGCCCGGTAGCCCAGCTTTTTCAGGGTGTCCCGGAAAGCCTCGCAGCTTGTTTCGTCGCCGTGGTTCACAAATACCAGCTTCGGCTTTTCCGTAAAGCCTGCCAGCCAGCGGAGCAGTCCGTCCCGGTCGGCATGGCCGGAAGTGCCGTGAAGAGTAGCGATTTCCGCGTTCACCGCGATTTCCTCGCCGAAGAGCCGGACGCTTTTGGCTCCGTTCTGGAGCTTCCGCCCCAGAGACCCCTCGGCCTGGTAGCCGACAAAGAGAACGATGCAGTCCCCGCGCCACAGATTGTGCTTCAGATGATGCCGGATCCGACCGGCCTCGCACATACCGCTGGCGGACAGAATCACCTTTGGCCGGTTATCAAAGTTGATGGCCTTGGATTCCTCGGCGCTGACGGACAGGGTCACGCCGTCAAACCAGATGGGGTTGATGCCCTGACGAACCAGAGCCAGGGTCTTCTCGTCGAAATTTGTCTGGCTGCACTGGAGGAAAATTCCCGTGGCCTCCACTGCCAGGGGGGAATCCACATACACCGGGAACCGGTCGTGGCCATGGATCAGACCCCGCTGCTTGATTTCCCGGATGGCATACAGCATTTCCTGGGTTCTGCCCACCGCGAAGGAGGGAATCACCAGGTTGCCCCCCTGATCCAGGGTCTTCTGAATATAGCCGGCCAATTCCACAACCGGATCTGCCGTATCCTTCTCATGGAGCCGGTCGCCGTAGGTGGACTCGATCACCAGGTATTCCGTTTCCGCAATGGGCTTGGGGTCGTTGATGATGGGCTGGTTGGTGTTGCCCACGTCGCCGCTGAAAACGATTTTCCGGGTTTCCTTGCCCTCGGTCAGCCACAGCTCAATGGAGGCGGAGCCCAGCAGATGTCCCGCGTCGTTCATCCGGAGGACAATGCCCTCGGCCACCTGGAGAATTTCCTCATACTGGCAGGGCCGCAGGAGCCGGATGGCGGCTTGAGCGTCGTTCACGTCATAGATAGGCTCCACCGGGGGCTGACCTGCCCGTTCCGCCTTCCGGCTCTGCCACTGCGCCTCGGACTGCTGAATGTTGGCGCTGTCCAGCAGCATAATCCGGCACAGGTCACAGGTGGCCTCGGTGGCGTAGATGGCTCCGGAGAAGCCGTCCTTGCACAGCTTGGGCAGCATACCCGAATGGTCAATATGGGCATGGGTCAGGAACACCGCCTCAATCTGCCCCGGGTTCACCGGCAGGGGCACATTCTCGAAAATATCCGCTCCCTGCTCCATACCGCAGTCCACCAGATAGAACCGGCCTCCCACCTCCAGCAGGGTGCAGCTGCCGGTGACCTCATGGGCGGCGCCGATGAATTGAATTTTCATACATTCACCTCCGAAAATATGCCGTGAGTCTTAGCTTTACTATACCACAGGTTCCCGACGGAGGCAAGTCTATCCGGCCTGGGCATCGACGGTTTGCGCACCTAAAAAATGAATCACCAGCCGGTTGGGCAGGCACACGATGTCCGTGCCTCCTGCACAAAAGCCCCGCTTTTCGCAGTAGTGATCCGGACAGTTAGCCTGGGTCACGGCGATTTTTCCGTCCCGGACGGTGACCACGTTCACCCCGCCGTTTTCCCCGGTGACGGTGAATTCCTGATCAACCCTTAAATCCACGGTTTTCACCGTTTTTCCGAAGCTTTCAATCCGAGCCTGTCCCGCCGCCTTCCCCGGCCGGAGGAGCCACAGGCTCAGCCCCAGGCACACCAGAAGACCGGCTCCCAGAACGCTTAACCAGGTTTTTGACTTCATGTTCTCCGCCTCCCGGCTTTCGGGCAGATTGCCCTACCCATTTCCCAGACAGTATAGCAAATTTGTGGAGAAAAGGCAAGAAAAACCCCTAAATTCTTCTTGACATTTTTCTTTCTGAATGGTAAAATACTCGAGCCGCATTGAAGGGGCTCCAAGTCGGTGCGTCCAAATGCCCGCGCCTCAAAAGCGAGACTACACAATATAAAGTAGGTGAAACAAATGAAAGCAGTTATCGTTACCGGTGGCAAGCAGTACACCGTGGCTGAGGGCGACGTCCTGTTCATCGAGAAGCTGAACGCCGAGGCAGAGTCCACTGTCAAGTTCGATCAGGTTCTGGCCGTCCTGGATGGAGACAACACCAAGATCGGTGCTCCCGTGGTCGAGGGTGCCGCTGTGGAAGCCAAGGTCGTGAAGAACGGCAAGGGCAAGAAGCTGGACATCATCCGCTACAAGGCCAAGAAGGGCGAGAAGCGCCACATCGGCCATCGTCAGCCCTACACCAAGGTCGAAATCACCAAGATCGCTCTGTAATTTATGACAAGATGCGAATTTCACACCGAGGGCGACCGGATTACCGGGTTCAGCATCTCGGGTCACAGCGGCTATGAGGAGGCCGGCAAGGACATTGTCTGCGCCGCCGTATCCGCCGCGGTTGCCATGGCAGAGGCCACCATCAATGATGTGTGCGGTGCCAAGGCAAAGGTTCGGGTCAAGGACGAGCAGGCTCGTATCACCCTGACCCTCCCCGTTTCCTGCGACGAAGAGGAAACCGTCCAGGCAGTGCTTGCCGGAATGATGCTTTACCTCTGCTCGCTGCGGGACGATTATCCTGATTATATCGAAGTTTTGGAGGTGTAACACCATGCTGAAGATTGGTATTCAGTTCTTTGCTCACCACAAGGGCGGCGGCTCCACCAAGAACGGCCGTGACTCTGAGTCCAAGCGCCTGGGCGTGAAGCGTGCTGACGGTCAGTTTGTCCTGGCTGGCAACATTCTGGTTCGTCAGAGAGGCACCCACATCCATCCCGGCACCAACGTTGGTATCGGCAAGGATGACACCCTGTTCGCTCTGGTTGACGGTACCGTCAAGTTCGAGCGTCTGGGCAAGGATCGCCGTCAGTGCTCCGTTTACGCTGAGCAGTAAGCGCATAATGACAAAGAGCTGCCGCACATACCGCGGCGGCTCTTTTTTCAAGACATAGGGTGGCAGAGAAAAGAGAATAATGTAGGGGCGGTCATTGACCGCCCGTGATTTGGCGCAGGTCATGGTTTATTGTTTTTGACCTCATCCGGCCTGCGGCCACCTTCCCCTCCCAGGGCAATCTCATCCGCTTAGGGTCAAAATGGTGTTCTGCGTGTAGGGGCCGATGCCCTCATCGGCCCGAAAACCGAGAGTTTGGAACCATTAAGATCAAGCGTACCAACCGATTGACGTACACACGGGTCGATGTGGGCATCGACCCCTACACTGAAATTCTCAAGTTGATGATATTGCCTCCCAAAGGGGGGGAAAGCTTGCAATTCTTTTTTCTGTGTCACCCGCCGAGAACATGGAGGGAAATGCTATGTTTGTAGATAAAGTTCGAATTACAGTCCTGGGCGGCAAGGGCGGCGACGGTGCCGTGGCCTTCCACCGGGAAAAATACGTTGCCTCCGGCGGCCCCGACGGCGGCGACGGCGGTCATGGCGGCAGTGTGGTGCTCCACGTCAACGACAATCTGTCCACTCTGCTGGACTTCCGCTATAAGCGCAAGTATCAGGCATCCGCCGGTGTCAACGGCATGGGTCGGAAAATGGCCGGCAAACGGGGCGAAAATCTCATCATCGACGTGCCCCGGGGAACGGTAGTCCGGGACGCCGAGTCCGGTCAGATCATCGTGGATATGTCCACCGGCGAGGACTTTGTCATTGCCCGGGGCGGCCGTGGGGGCTGGGGCAATGCCCACTACGCCACCCCCACCCGGCAGGTTCCCCGATTTGCCAAGGCCGGGCTGAAGGGGCAGGAGCGGGACGTGATTCTGGAGCTGAAGCTGCTGGCGGACGTAGGTCTGGTAGGCTTCCCCAACGTGGGCAAATCCACATTGCTCTCCGTCACCTCCAACGCCCGACCCAAAATCGCCAACTACCACTTCACCACCCTGTTCCCCAACCTGGGCGTGATTTACGTTGAGGAGGGCGTGTCCTTCGTCATGGCGGATATCCCCGGCATCATCGAGGGCGCCGCCGAGGGCGCCGGCCTGGGTCATGATTTCCTCCGGCACATCGACCGGTGCCGTCTGCTTGTCCATGTGGTGGACGTATCCGGCAGTGAAGGCCGGGATCCGGTGGAGGATTTCCACGCCATCAATCAGGAACTCCACGACTACTCCGTAGACCTGGGCGACCGGCCCATGATCGTGGCCGCCAACAAGTGCGACCTGCTGCCCCCGGACAGCGACAACCTGGAACGGCTGCGCTCCGCCGCCAAGGAGGCGGGCTGCGAACTGTACGAAATCAGCGCGGGCACTACCCAGGGCACCCGCCAGCTGATGCAGGTGGTTGCCCAAAAGCTCAAGGAACTGCCCCCCGTCACCATCTACGAGCCGGAGTATGTGGAGGAAATTTCCGCTCCCGCCGATCCCACCGCCTTCGAGATTGAGCACTACGGCAGCACCTGGATGGTCACCGGCGAATGGCTCAGCCGGATGGTAGAGAATATCAACTTCGACGACTATGAGGCCCGGAACCATTTTGACGGGCTGCTGCGCAAAGCGGGGCTATTTGCCCGGCTGGAGGAAATGGGCATCCAGGACGGGGACACCGTGGATATTTACGATCTGGAATTTGAATACCAGCGTTAACACCAAAAAAACGCCTCCACTTTCGTGAAAAATACAAAGGCATTTTTTCGGGAAAACATTTGCCATTTTCAACTATCTTATGTATAATAGCAGGGTCAGCAATGACCCTGTTATTTTTTTGAGAGGAAAATGCCCATGATCCGGAATTTGAATCAGGTTACCTTCCAGGGCTTTGGCACCGTTCCCCCGGAACGCTCCCACAGCACCGGCGGTTTTGATAAAAGCGCAGCAACTCCCCTCCCCCTTTCCCAGGAGAACGCGGTGATTTTCCGCGCTCTTTCCGACACCTGGGCAGCCGGCGGCACCGGCTCCAGCGTCCTGTCCGTGAGCCTGGACGGGGAAAACTATCAGGACTACTATCTGGATAAGCCCGTGTGCATCAAGCCGGGAGTGCTTTTCATCATCACCCCCTTTGTCGGTCAGGCGGACGCCCTGCTCTGGGCTTCTACGCCTCCGGAGAAAATGGGCACCCGGAATTTTACCGAGCCTCAGATCGATCGCCAGCTCCAGGTGGATGACGTGTACACCTTCTTCTACCAGGAGAAGGAGCAGGGCTTCCTGTTTCCCGGGGAGTCCCACCCCATGGCGGAGCTGACCTATGTGGATCAAGGCTCTCTGCATTCCGTAGCCGAAGGCCAGGATCTGCTTCTGAAGCAGGGCGACCTGGTGATTTACGGCCCCGGTCAGTGGCATATGCAGTACGCCGACATTGGCGTTGCCCCCCGGTACGTAACCATTTCCTTCGCCTCCCGGGGAAACCGGCTGAACGCTCTGCTGAACCGGAAGTTCACCGCCCCCCAGAAGGCGGTGACTCTGCTCCAGAACATGCTTCGGGAGCAGGAAACTACGGATGCCCTGTCCGGGGACATTATCCTGTGCCAGCTGAATCTGCTGCTGCTTCTGCTCCTGCGGGAAACCACCGCCCCCACCGGCGGCAAGCTGCAAACCGCCAACGCGGTGCACTCGGAAAACGAGATCATCCGCCAGGCTCAGCAGTTCATCTCCTCCCACATCCGGGAGAAGCTGTCCGTGCCTCTGGTTGCCCGGCAGGTGGACGTAAGCCCCAGCTATCTGACGGCTCTGTTCCACAAGAATCTGCAAATTTCCCCCGGCGAATATATCCGCCGGATCAAGCTTCAGGAAAGCAAGCAGATGATTCGGGAAAACAACCTGAATTTTACGGAAATTGCCGCGGAGCTCCAGTATTCCACCGTGCACCACTTCTCCCGGCAGTTTAAGGAAAAATTCGGCATTACCCCGACGGAATACGCAAAATCCGTTCGATAAAATACGAAAAGCCATGTCATTGCCCGTTGGTTTCCCTCCGGGCAGTGGCATGTGCTTTGTTATGTGAAAGGTAGGATTTCCATGAATTCATCCAAACATCCGGGCTTTGCCAGCCGCTGGGGCTTTATTCTGGCCTCGGTGGGCTCCGCCGTAGGCATGGCAAACGTCTGGGGCTTCCCCAATAAAATGGGCTCCAACGGCGGCGGTGCGTTTCTGCTGATCTATCTGCTGTTTGTTGCCCTGTTCGGCTGCGTAGCTCTTCCCGCGGAATTTGCCATGGGTCGGCGCACGGGCACCGGCACTCTGGGCACCTATGAGGCCGCCTGGGAAAGCCGGGGGCTTGGCAAGGTGGGTAAGGTTCTGGGCTGGCTGCCTTTGGCAGGTTCCCTGTGCATTGCCATCGGCTATGCGGTGATTATCAGCTATGTGCTCAAGGCATTGGTGGATTCTCTCACCGGCCTTCTGCTGACAGCGGACACCGCCGCCTGGTTTTCCGACTTTTCCGGTCGGGATTTTTCCGTGGTTCCCTACCATATTCTGGTGGTCTGCGGTACGCTTCTGACCCTGCTGCTAGGCGCAAAGAGCATCGAAAAGACCAACAAGGTCATGATGCCCCTGTTTTTCCTGATCTTCCTGGTGCTGGCGGCCCTGTATGAAAGCTGGTCCATTCCGCTGGCGGTCATCCTGGTGGTGCCCCTGGGCCTGCTCGGAGCCCTGCTGGCCGTCTTCCTGCGCGACATGCCCAACGACATCTACTTCAAGGTGGGCCTGATTACGACCATCGGCCTTTCCGCCAAGAATGCCATCCTGATTGTGGAAGTGGCCAAGGAATTCTACCGGGAAGGCATGGATGTGATGGAAGCTGCCGTTGCCGCCGCCAAACTGCGCCTGAGGCCCATCCTGATGACCTCCCTGGCGTTCGGCGCCGGGGTGGTTCCGCTGGCCTTCGCCCACGGGGCGGCGGCGGGCGCGCAGCGCGCCGTAGGCACGGGGGTGCTGGGCGGCATCATTACGGCCACCCTGCTGGCGATCTTCCTGGTTCCCCTCTTCTTCCGCCTGACAGCCGGAAAGAGGAAACAGGAACACCCGGAAGAAGCATAGGGCACGAGGCTGGAACGGAAACGCCTGGAATAGCCCCTGCCGCGGAAGGCGCGGGAAGACAGAACCCTGCATGGGACCGCTGCCCGCGCCTGATGCGTTAAAAAAGGGGAGCACGTTTCCGTGCTCCCCGTCTTTCGGGAAAAAGGCTGAAAGAGGTTTTCCTGCGGAGGGAGGGCCTGAAAAGCCTCGTTATCCGCATGGGCTGGAACCCCGTATGCCGCTGCGCCCGTGCTTGGGATTATTCCCTGCCGCGCGCGTTCAGGAAAATGAACACGTAATACAGCAGCATGGCCAGGGAGGAAAGCGCGCCCACCACATAGGTCATGGCCGCCCAGAACAGGGCACTCTTGGCCTTTCCGTGGTCGAAGTAATTCAGCCATTTCAGGGCTCTGGAGGAAGCGTCAAACTCCACCGGAAGCGTGATGAAGGCGAAGATGGTGGTCATGGCAAACAGGCCGATGCCCAGCCCCAGCACCCACGGGGAACCGCCCATGGCCAGCAGGATAATGCCGATGATCAGCACGATGCTCACCAGATTGGAGGAGAACTGGACGATGGGAACCAGCGCGGACCGCAGGCCCAGCCAGTGATAGGCCTGGGCGTGCTGTACGGCATGCCCCACTTCATGGGCCGCCACGGCCGCGGCGGCAATGCTGTTGGAATTGTAAACGGACTCGCTCAGGTTGACGGTCTTGTCCGCCGGATTGTAATGGTCCGTCAGGTGGCCGGGGGTGGAAATCACCTTCACGTCCGTGATGTGGTTGTCCTTCAGCATCTGTTCCGCCACTTCCCGCCCGGTCACCGGAATGGGAATCTGGGAATATTCGCTGAAACGGCTCTTCATGCGCGCGCTGACCAGCCAGCTCAGAAGCATGGAGCCCAGCAGAATCATCCAGTAAATGGTATAGGAATGCTGCGGGGCGGTTTCCGCCGCCTGGGCCGTGTAGGAAAGGAAGTCGATATTGAATAATTCAATCATTGCAAGTTTGACCTTATATCATAAGGCTTTGTTGAATCCAGAGGGCGCCGTGTCAGCCGCCGGGAGAGGTTCCCCCGGCTTCTGTCATACGGAAACATGCGGAAGAACGGTGCATTCAATCGTCCGCCTTCTGGGAAAGAAGTTTGCCGTCCGGGGCATAGTAAAGCTCCAGTTTGCGGACGGCGGCGGTTTCTGACCGGCAGTCCACCCGGTACTTCAGGGCTCCCCTGGCGGTGATCTGCTTGGCGCGGCGGGGAGCGTACCCCGGGAAATCGCGGGCGATGGCCGCCGTAACGGGGGCGGGCAGATCCTGAAGGCGCATGTCCGCCTTAATCAGGCAGACGGTGCCGTCCGGATAAAGCTTGACGTCGTATTCCAGGCCGTTGAGGTGGAATTCCGCCTCGTAAACGTCTTCGTCGTTGTCGAAATCCCATTCGATGGCGCCGGCGTTCGGATACTGCTTCTGCACCTGTTCCTTCACGGGGGCAGGAACTCGGGAGGCCGGAATATCCGCCAAAGCCGGAAGGGTGAATGCGGCAGCGAGAGTGGTCGTAAGTATACGTGAAATATTCATAAATACGTGATAATTGTATTTATTCAAAAAACAAGAATCTTTTGTGAATGTCTTGTGACAATTCTGCCATCAATGGAATGAATCCGGGCATGGCGGGGTTTATTGTCGCCAAAAAGCGGGTGATGGAGTTGAATGACAGCATGCAACAGGGTATTGTTTATTTGCTTGGAGCGGGTCCGGGGGATCCCGGCCTGATGACCGTCCGCGGGCGGGAACTGGTGGAAGCGGCGGAAGTGCTGGTATATGATGCGCTGAGCTCGGCGGAACTGCTGAACTGGGCTCCTGCCGCATGTGAAAGGATTTTTGTGGGCAAGCGGGCTTCCCGCCACGCCCTGCCGCAGGAGGAAATCAATGCCCTGCTGGTCAAACTGGGACGCGCCGGGAAAAAAGTGGTGCGCCTGAAAGGCGGCGATCCCTACGTCTTCGGGCGCGGGGGGGAGGAAGCGGACGCCCTGCATGAAGCGGGCGTGCCGTTTGAAGTCATTCCGGGCATTACCTCCGCCATTGCGGGGCCGGCCTATGCGGGCATTCCGGTGACGCACCGCAAGTACTGCACGCAATTTACCGTCTTCACGGGCCATGAAGACGTGAACAAGAAGGAATCTTCCCTGGACCTGAAAGGAATCGCCGGAGCGCAGGGCACGAAAATCATGCTGATGGGCATGCAGAAGCTCGCGGACGTCTGCGAAGCCCTGACCGGATACGGGCAGGAGCCGTCCACGCCGGCCGCCGCCATCCAGTGGGCCACCACGGGCATTCAGCGCACGGTTACGGGCACTGTCCGGACGCTGCCCGCCAAGGTTCAAAAGGCCGGGCTGGGCGCCCCTGCGGTAGTCGTGATCGGGGATGTGGTGAAGGAACGCGACAGCCTGGCCTGGTTTGAAAAACTGCCCCTGTTCGGCAAGCGCATCGTGGTGACGCGCACCCGCGCCCAGGCCGGGGAACTGAGCGTGCGCCTGCGCCGTCTGGGTGCGGAAGTGCTGGAAATGCCCACTATCCGCATGGCCCCCCCCTCCAACAAGCGGGAATTTGCGGAAGGCGTGGTGCACGCCCATACCTATGACTGGCTGGTGTTCTCCAGCCCCAACGGGGTGGAACGCTTCTTCCAGGCGTTTTTTGCCGTGTACCAGGACATCCGGAGCATCGGAGGCGCCAGGATTGCGGCCATCGGGCCCGGAACGGAGGCGAAGCTCCGGGAATACGGGCTGGCCGTGGATATCATGCCTAAAAAATTCGTGGCGGAAGGACTCGTCAAGGCCTTCAAGGACGCCCGCGAGGAAATCGGAACCATTGAGCACAGCACGTTCCTGTGGGTGCGCGGGGAGGAAGCGCGGCGCGTGATTTACGACGGCCTGACCGCTCTGGGAGCTATTGTGGACGAATGCATCGCCTACAGGACGGAAGCGGAAACGGAGGACGTGGCGGGAGCCCAGGCGGCTTTCCGGGAGCGGGGGGCGGATATCGTGACGTTCACCAGCTCCTCCACGGCGGAAAACTTTTTCAAGCTGGGGCTTCCGTGGCCGGACGGCTGCAAGGCCGCCAGCATCGGGCCCGTGACCACGGCAACCCTCAAGGAGCTGGGGCGCGCACCCTCGATTACCGCGAAAACGCACGACATCAACGGCCTGGTGGAGGCCATCGTCAAGGCCGCCGGCAAATAGGAAAAACGGTGCGCCCCGCGGGAGATGCCGGGGCGGAACGGATGGAAAAGCGTTATCCGGGGAAATGCCGTTTAAAAGCCATTGACGGCTTCCCAGCCGATGACCTTTCCATTTTCAAACAGGACATTATAGGAAACGGGCGGACGGCTGCCCAGGGGCATCGTGACGCCTATCCCGGTGCCTACCCCGGAATCCCTGCTGCGGAATCCGCCTCCGCCCAGGCCCACGGACCAGCCCGTGCCGCTCCGCGTGTAAATCCACCGTTCCGTATTCTTCCCGTTCATCCGGCCTGCCATCTTCTGTTCAGGTTCCCCCCATGCCAGCAGGACCGCCATGGGGGACATGCCCTTTTCCAGCTCTCCGCGCGCCACTTTGGCCTGCTGCTCCTTCGGAAGCTGTTCATAGGCCTGCATATTCTTCGCGATGCGGTCGGACGGCGTGGGGGAACAGGCCCCCAGCAGCGCGAGGCAGGCGGGAAGCAGGACGAAAGGAAGGCTCGTTTTCATCATCCCACAAATAGCATGGCGTAAGATGGCTGGCAAGGTGCCAGCGCGGCTTTTCCGGAAAATGGAGGCGGGAAAATCCGTTATTCTGACATAAAAGCTCGCTTTTCCCGTAAATACATAATTGGTTATTGACAAGCATGGGGGGTAGGGGAGTAGGAATTCACCTCCAAATGCAACGCGCCGCAGATGCGGGAAAGGTTGCCGCCACTGTTTACCACTTCTATTTTTCCGAGCCGCCGATATGTCCAAAACGTTAATTATAGCAGAAAAGCCGAGCGTCGCCACTGATCTGGCGAGAGTCCTCGGCAAGGAGCTTGGGAAATTCACCCGGGACAAATCCGGCGCGTTTTACCAGAATGACCGGGCCATCATCACGTCCGCCGTGGGCCACCTGCTGGAACAGAAGAAGCCCATGACGGAGGGCGGCAAGTCCCTGCCATGGAAGTTCGACTATCTGCCCGTCATCCCCAGGACGTTTGAACTGGAACCCATCAAACAGTCGGAAGACCGCCTGAAAAAGGTTCTCCAGCTCGCCAAAAGCAAGGACGTGACGGAAATCGTCAACGCATGCGATGCCGGGCGCGAAGGGGAGCTCATTTTCCACAACCTGGTGCGTTACGGAAAATGGACCAAGCCTGCGCGCCGCCTGTGGATGCAGTCCATGACGGATGAAGCCATCCTGAATGCGTGGCACAGCATGCGGAGCGAGGCCGACATGCAGCCCCTGACGAACGCCGCCGTGTGCCGTTCCGAATCAGACTGGCTGGTGGGCCTGAACAGCACCCGCGCCCTTACCATCCTGCAATCCCGCGGAGGCTTCAACGTCACCCCCGCCGGACGCGTGCAGACCCCCACGCTGGCCATTCTGACGCAGAGGGAACTGGAAATCCAGGCGTTTGAACCGGTGCCCTATTCGGAAGTGTGGGCGGAATTCGGCGTGCAGTCCGGCTCCTACTCCGGCCGCTGGATTGACCGGGACTGGAAAAAGGACGACAACCCGCAGTCCCGCGCGGAACGCATCTGGGACCCGGAACAGGCGACCGTCATCCGCGACCGCTGCCGCGGCAAATCCGGCACGGTGACGGAGGAAAAGAAACCCGTCACAACCATCGCCCCGCTGTTGTATGACCTGACCTCCCTCCAGAGGGAAGCCGCCAACCGCTACGGCTTTTCCGCCAAGCGCACGCTGCAGCTGGCCCAGGAGTGCTATGAAAAGCACAAGGTGCTCACCTATCCCCGTACGGACTCCCGCTACCTGCCGGAGGACTATCTGGGCAAGGTCTACGGCATCGTGGGCACGGTGGCGGAGCAGGACCCGGAATTCGCCACTTTTGCGAAGGACATCCTGGACAACAAGCGCATCAAGCCCAACCGGCGCGTGTTTGACACGAAAAAGGTAAGCGACCACTTCGCCATCATCCCGACCGGCAAGATGGAAAAGCTTACCGGAGACGCGCAGAAACTCTTTGAAATGGTCATGGCCCGCTTCCTGGCCGTCTTTTTCCCCCCCGCCGTGTTTGAGGACACGCGCAGAACCACGCTCATTGCCCACCAGGGCGGCGTGACGGACGCCTTCCTAACCACGGGGCGCGTGCTGGTGGAACCGGGCTGGCAGGCCGTCTACGGACGCAAGGCGGGCAGTTCTTCCAAGGAAGAGCTGGTGCCCGTCCATGACGGGGAACAGGCTGCCGTGCGTGAAATTGAAATCCGCAACGCCATGACCAAGCCGCCCGCACGGTACAATGAAGCCACGCTGCTGGCCGCCATGGAAGGCGCCGGAAAGCTGGTGCATGACGAAGAACTGGCCGCCGCCATGAGCGAACGCGGCCTGGGCACTCCCGCCACCCGCGCCTCCATCATTGAAGGCCTGATTTCCCAGGAATACATTGTCCGGGACGGCCGCGAGCTTCTGGCGACGCGCCGCGGGATTGAACTGATCGCCCTGCTGGAACGCATCGGGCTGAAAACGCTTACCTCCCCCAGCCTCACCGGGGAATGGGAATACAAGCTCAAGCAGATGGAGCAGGCCGCCCTGCCGAGGGACTCCTTCATGGAAGGCATCAAGACTCTGACCGGGGAAATCGTAAAGAGAGTGAAAGACTTCCGGGAAGCCCAGCAGCAGGTGGAACTGCCGGAAATGGAACTGGACTGCCCGTCCTGCCATGCCCACGGCCTGAAAAACACGCTGGACGCCGTTTCCTGCCGTTCCTGCAAGTTCAGCATCCGCAAGGTCATCTCCGGCCGCGACATGACGGATGAAGAGCTGAAAACCCTCATTGTGGACGGCAAGACGGGAATCCTCCACGGATTCACCTCCCGGTTCGGCAAACCCTTTGAAGCGGGGCTGGAGCTCAACGACAAGTTCCGCGCCACGCTCTACTTCCCGGCACGGGAGGAGGACGAAGCCGCCGGGACGGAGGAAGCCGTGAAAGTGGCCTCCGTCACCATCCCGGACATGGGGGAACACGATGTGATGGAAACGGCCAAGGCCTGGAAAGTCCCTTCCCTGGCCATTGGAAAGGAAAATGCCGCCGTCTCCGTTTCCCGGACCATCCTGGGCCGTGAAATTCCGCTGGACCAGGTGTTGAAGATTCTGGCGGAAGGAAAGTCCGACCTGATGAAGGGCTTCATCTCCCAGCGCACCAAGCGCCCGTTTGACGCTTATCTGGTCTTCAATGCGAAGACGGGCAAGATCGGCTTTGAATTCCCGCCCCGGGAAAAGAAATATCCGGCTAAAAAAGCTGCGGCCAAGTCGGAAGACAAGGAAAAAGCTTCGGCTTCCAAAACGGCCAGGACGCCCAAAACTGCCGGGAAAGGCGCGGGAAGAAGCGCTAAAACGGCAGAGGCGGCTCCTAAAAAAGGGAAGAAGCAATAACTGCGGTCCGAGGATTTTCTCCGGATGCGCGGTCAGGGTGGCATGAGGCCGCTGATTGGAGGGAATGATGAGGGGCGGGAGCTCCTCACTCCCGGGCAAGCCAAATTCAGTTTCCCTTGCTTCTTCCAATTCCCCCCGGTTTGTCACGGTCTCCCGCCCGGGAAAAAGGGCCTTCCGGCCCTTATCGGCCCTGCATGGCCTCCGGATGACATGTGATGAGGCCGTTTTCCCCTTTCTTGTTCCGGGTTCCCGATGCAGCGGCGGTCAATTAAAAGCTTTTATCCGGCCGGCCCTGTTGTTAGGGTTGCAGTTGCAACCCTGTGTTCCTGACGATGAAACTCCTTCTGCTTGCTGTGCTGGTATGGTGCGGCGCGGTTTGTGCGCCGGCTGATGAATATGCCTTTCCGGGCGAACGGGAATGGATATCCAAGCTCGGAGATGTGGTAAAAGGCAGTTTTCAATCCTGCACGGGTTCCAGATTGGCGCTTAAAACGGGGCGGAAACGTGTGGAAATTCCGCTGAACCGCCTGGATGAGGAAGACGCGGCGCTGGCGGCTTCCCTAACGGGCACGGCGGCGCGCCGGGACCTGAAGCTGGCCGCGATGCTCTGGCCGTTCCTGATGAAGGAACTGGAAAAAGCAACGTGGACGCCGGTGGAAAAAGACATCACTCCCCGCTATAATGAAGCGGCCCGGAAAAACCCCACCAGAACCTTGACGGGAACCAGGAAGGTGGACGGGCTGGTCTGTACCACCTCCCTTTCCGCCATCAAGGGCCCTCCGTTCCGAATCCAGGAATACTGCCGCCCGCAGGCGCGCCCGGAAAGCGGGAGGGGGCAGAAAAACTTTGACATGGTTCTGGACCAGGGAAGCCTTTACGCCTATTACGATACCGGAAAAGGCCTGCTCATTCCCTCCAAATACATGCCTGAGGAACGGACGGAAATGCGCGCTCCCGTTTCCTCCCTGCTCCCTCCGGGCGAACGACTCGCCGCAAGGGAGACAAAATCCTACAGCAATGCGGACTACTCCCTGTCCATGGAAAGCCGCCCCGTCAAGGGAGCCTATGAAACGTGCAAGCCCAATTCCCTGGGAAAAAAGAAGCTGGTGATGTACTGGAATACGGAGGGCAAAATGGTCTGCGGCATCATGAAGCTGGACTACGACAACATGCGCGTTGCCGCCCTGTTTGACGACCAGCGGAAGCTGATGAACGCTCCGGGACTGGGGTATGCCGTGATTCTTTCCCGCCTGGACAAAAAAGGCCGGGACTCCAGGGAGGACGGCCGTTACTACCATGTGGCGCTGGCCGCGGACGGGCTGCCCGTGTACCACCATGAAGGCCCGGAGGACGAGGCCGCCATGAACCCGCTGCTTTACGGGAAACTCCGTGATTCCGAAAAGAAAGCGGCGCTGGCGGAGGAAAGAAAACGCGAACAGGCATTCCGTGCCAGGCAGGAAGCTCGCCAACGCCTGGTGGAATCCGCCAGGAAGCGAAGAGAATAGTCCGTCCTTGAATCTTTTCTGGAAAGATTACTCCTCGGAAAGATGGTCCGGGTGAATGGAGTAGTGCCCGGGGGCGTCCAGCGTGTCAATAAGGGCCATGTCTTCTCCGTCCAGGGAGAAGCCGAAAACGTCCAGGTTGGCTTTGATTCTGTCCGCATGCACGGATTTGGGGAGGGGCACGATGCCGCGCTGGAGTTCCCAGCGGAGGCATATCTGGGCTACGGATTTTTTATGCTTGTCCGCGATGCGGCGCAGGACGGGTTCCTCCAGTACGCCTCCGCGGGCCAGGGGGCCCCATGATTCCACCAGAATGCCGTGTTCCCGGCAGAAGGCGACCGCTTCCGTCTGGTGGTACCTGGGATTGATTTCCAGCTGGTTCACCATGGGGATGGTATCGGCTTGTTCCATCAGGGCTTCCAAATGGCGGGGAAGGAAGTTGCTGACGCCGATGGCCCTTGCCTGGCCCTCCTTGTAAAGGCGCTCCATGGCTTTCCAGGTTTCCCTGTTCAGATCTCTGTAGTCCTTCTCATATCCGGCGGGGATGGGCCAGTGGATCAGGTACAGGTCCAGATAATCCGTTTCGAGGCGGTTCAGGGAGGCGTCAAAAGCGCTCAGGGTGCTTTCATAACCCTGGTCCGTGTTCCAGACTTTGCTGGTGATGAAGATTTCCTCCCGCGGAATGGAGCTTTCCCTGACGGCGCGCCCCACCGTTTTTTCATTGCCGTATACGCTGGCTGTGTCAATGAGGCGGTAGCCTGCTTCCAGCGCGTCAAGAATGCTCCGGGTTCCCGACGTGTCGTCCGGGGCCAGGTAGGTTCCGTAACCGATGCCGGGAATGGGGAGGCCGTTGCTCAGCCGCTGCGTATCTCCGGGGGAAGTGATGATTTTCATACTCTTCATGAAGCACCCTCCGCCGGAAACGGTAAAGAGAACGCCTTGTCATGAGTGCGGCATGCGCGGCAGAAAGGGGGAGGGATTATTTCCCGGCCTGGAGGCAGCGGTAGTAATAGTCCACGCGGGAGATGAACCAGCTCCATTTATAGCCGGGGCGGCCGTTGGTCATCAGCGGGGCGGGGCAGTTCTTGCCGGACCAGTAGTTGTGGGGCACCACGTTGCGCAGGGGGACGTTGTAGCGCATCATCAGCAGGGCCGCCAGCTTGGCTGTCTTGTTGTAGATGACGACGGGGTTGTGCGTGGTGCATTCGCACATTTCAATGGCTACGGAGTATTGGTCGCCCGGGCCGGAGTGGTCCGCGTGGTGGCCCGTTTCCGTCGTGGGAATGTGCTGGTACGCGCCGAACTGGTCCACCGTGAAGTGCCAGTTCAGGCTGCGGGATTTGCCGCTGTTCAGGTAGCGGGAATGGGCGTTGGCGTCTCCCTTGGGGTTGGCGGTGCTGTGGATGGTGATGAAGCGGGGGCGCATGGAGGCCGCATGCCTGCGGGCATACGTGCTTTTGGGCATGTAGGAGACGCGGATGCCCACCTCACGGCCCATCTGGTTGGACGTGCGGGGGACTACCGGGGCTTTTTGAATTTTGAAGGAGACGGCCGGCGGTCTCATTTTATCGTTCTGCGAGCAGCTGCAGAACGCCAGGGCGGCGAATACGGCAAGAAAGCCCGTCCAGACAGATCTATATTCCATGTGTTTGTTCTAGAAACAGCCCGGAAGGATTGCAAGCAGAATTTGGAATTAGTTCAAGTGAACTAATCAAGCCGTGTCATGGAGCTGCGGGTGCTCCCGGAGAGGAAGGCGCCAGACGGGCCGCGCCTTCGGGGGGAAGGGCGGCCCGTCTGGAAAGGATGCGGCGCCGGAAAAGCCCGGCCAAGCCGCGTTATTTGAGGATTTGAGTGAGGACGTATTGCAGGATGCCGCCCGCCAGGTAGTATTCCTTTTCAATGGGCGTATCAATGCGGACGATGACGGGCACGTCAAACGCCTCCGCGTCTGCGGGCTGCACGCGTAGCGTGACCTGCTGGCGCGGGGCGATGCCGTTGTCCAGCCCCAGGATGGAGAAGGTGGCGTCCTTCAACGGGGCGATGCGGTCGTAGTCCGCCTTGTCGGCGAAGTTGAGGGGCAGCACGCCCATGCCGATGAGGTTGGAACGGTGGATGCGTTCAAAGCTCTTGGTGATGACGGCCTTGACGCCCAGCAGGTTCGTGCCCTTGGCCGCCCAGTCGCGGGAGGAGCCCATGCCGTAGTCTTCTCCGCCGATGACGATGAGCGGAACACCGTCCTGCGCGTAGGCCATGGCTGCATCATAGATGAAGGCGGGGGTTCCGGCGGCAGGGGTTATTTTCTTGTCCGGGGCGGGAATGGAGCGGTTGCCGAAGTACAGCGTATAGCCGCCTTCCGTGCCGTCCACCATCAGGTTTTTGATGCGGACGTTGGCGAAGGTGCCGCGGGTCATCACGCGGTCGTTGCCGCGGCGGGAGCCGAAGGAGTTGAAGTCTTTTCTGTCCACCCCCATGCCTTGCAGGTACAGCCCGGCGGGGCCCGTTTCCCGGATGGCTCCGGCGGGGGAGATGTGGTCCGTAGTCACGGAGTCGCCAAAGATGCCCAGGGGGCGGGCGTCCCGGATGTCCGCCAGCGTGCGGGGCTGGCCGTTGAAGCCGCAGAAGAAGGGCGGGTCCTGGATGTAGGTGGAGTTTTCATTCCACTGGAAGACGGAGCCCTCCGGCGCATACACGGCGGCCCAGCGTGGATTTTTGTCCGGCGTGATGGTGTATAGTTCCCGGTACGCTTCCGGATTGCGGGATTTGGCGACGGCTTCCGCGATTTCCCCGGAGCTGGGCCAGAGGTCTTTCAGGAAGACGGGCTTCCCGCTGCGGTCCGTGCCCAGCGGTTCCGTCTGGAAGTCGATGTCCACGCGTCCGGCCAGCGCGAAGGCGACGACCAGCGGAGGGGACATCAGGAAGTTGGTTTTGATGGAAGGATGGATGCGCGCTTCAAAGTTGCGGTTGCCGGAGAGGACGGAGGCGGCCACGATGTCATTGTTCCTGACCGCCTGTTCCAGTTCCGGATTCAGCGGTCCGGAGTTGCCGATGCAGGTGGTGCAGCCGTAGCCGACGGTTTCAAAGCCCAGGGCGTCCAGGGATTCCTGGAGCTGGTTGGCCGCAAAGTAGTCTGAAGCGATGCGGGAGCCCGGCGCAATGGACGTTTTTACGTGCGGCGGCACTTGCAGGCCCAGCGCGACCGCTTTTTTGGCGAGCAGCCCGGCGGCGAGCATCAGGCCCGGATTGGAGGTGTTGGTGCAGGAGGTGATGGCGGCGATGAGGATGCTGCCGTCTTTCAATTCCGCCTCCTGGCTGAAGCCTTCCACCGGAACGGGAACGCCAGCCGGAGAGTGCATGGTGACCTTGACCGCCGGGGATTCCTTTTTGCCGTAACCGCCTTCCGCCGCGGGCATGCCGGCGAGCTTGCGGAAGCTGTCCTTGATGGAGGCCAGGCGGATGTGGTCCTGCGGGCGCCTGGGTCCGGAAACGGCGGGTTCCACGGTGGACAAGTCCAGTTCCAGCTGAACCGTGTAGTCCAGTTCTCCATTGCGGGGCATTCCCCACAGGTCCTGGGCCTTGAAGTAGTTTTCGTACGTGGCGATGGCTTCCTCGCTCCTGCCTGTCTGGCGCAGGTAGTCGGAGCAGCGTTCGTCCATGGGGAAGAAGCCCATGGTGGCGCCGTATTCCGGGGCCATGTTCGCTACGGTGGCGCGGTCCGCCAGCGGGAGGGCCGCCGCTCCTTCCCCGAAGAATTCCACAAATTTGCCTACCACGCCGTGGCTGCGCAGCATCTGGGTGACATGGAGCGCCAGGTCCGTGGCGGTCACTCCTTCACGGAGTTCCCCCGTCATGTGGACGCCCACTACTTCCGGCACCAGGAAGGTGACCGGCTGGCCGAGCATGCCGGCTTCCGCTTCAATGCCGCCCACGCCCCAGCCCACGACGCCGATGCCGTTGATCATCGTGGTGTGGGAATCCGTCCCTACCAGGGTGTCCGGGAAATAAACGCCGTCCTTTTCCATGACGCCCTGCGCCAGGTATTCCAGATTCACCTGGTGGACAATGCCCACGGAAGGGGGCACTACGGAAAAGGTCTGGAAAGCCTGCTGGCCCCATTTGAGGAATTCGTAGCGTTCCGCATTGCGCTGGAACTCGATGTCCAGGTTCTTTTCCAGGGCGTCCGTGCGGCCTGCCCAGTCTACCTGGACGGAGTGGTCCACCACCAGGTCCACGGGAACCAGCGGTTCAATGACGGAAGCGTCTTTTCCCAGTCCGGCCACGGCGGAGCGCATGGCGGCCAGGTCCACCAGCAGCGGAACGCCCGTCAGGTCCTGGAGGACGATGCGGGCCACCGTAAACGGGATTTCATAGGAACCGGGATTTTTGGCGTTCCAGGAGGCCAGGTTGTCCACATCCTTTTCCGTTACCTTCAGGCCGTCGCAATTGCGGAGCAGGGATTCCAGAACGATCCGGATGGAAACGGGAAGACGGTTCAGGCGGGGATAGCCGTTTTCCGACAGGGCTGGCAGTGAATAAAACTGTCCCGGGGTTCCGGTTCCCGTGGTGAACGTGCTCTTGGCAATCTTGGTCATGATGCGGAATAGAGGGTTAACTGTAAACAGGCGGCTGCCCTCCTGGCAGTCGCGGGTACTATACAGGCCAAATATGATAAGGCAAGGACTCTGTGTGACGGGGGGAGGATTTTTCCCCCTCTCCCGCAAGCGTGGAAATTCCTTTTTGCACGCGTGCTGCCGGTTTTTTCCGGCGTTTTTGCCTGTAAGACGCGCAGGAACTGACAACAGAACCAGGAAAAACTTGTAGAAGCACGGCATTTTGTTTAGATGGCAAGGATTTGCGTCTGGCATCCTGCTGTGCGCACCCCAATAAAAATCAAACTGGATTAAAGAATATGTCTGAGTTAGAAAGACCAAACAATACGCTTGCCATTTGTGCCCTCGTCTTTGCCGTTTTATGCAGCCTCGTAGGCCTCATTCTGGGCATCATAGGCCTCAACAAATATCCCGACAAGAGCAACGGCAAGACGATGAGCCTTATTGCCGTGATTCTCAGCATCGTCCTGATGCTGGTCGGCGGCTGGACTGCCTGGCGCAACTGATAAAAGGCTTCACCAGGCTCGTGAATCCAAGGCTTGCGGAGAACCGAAGATCCGCAGGCCTTTTTCATGGAATGAAACTGTTTTTCCTGTATCTGGCGCTGCTGGCTGCGGCATGCGCGGTGCTCCTGCTGGTGGATGACCCTTCCCGGTCCG
>OHPL01000407.1_pt1 | contig 28061 bp, 28 predicted proteins | sample 1577711 | NCBI WGS metagenome assembly OHPL01 (sample SAMEA3879538, study PRJEB24766) | human gut metagenome | biome: human-associated habitat; feature: feces | place: USA | collected 1985/1987
ACGTTTCAGACGTGTTTTTAAGGTAAATCCATAATGGGAGTACATCTGATTAAAAGTAGATGAACATCTTTTCCTTTTCCCCTGCTTGCATAGGAACTTAATAAGCCCTCAGAGACTGAGGGCTTATCGAGAACTTTACATAAGAACATAACTTTTTGATTAAAACGTATATCTGATACCGAGCGTCAGGTCAACGATGTTATCCAAACCGTCAATATCGGTGTCAACGTAGCGAACCATGGCGCGGGCGGCAATATTATCGTTGAAGTTGTATTGCGCGCCGGCACCAAGGCGGTAGCCCATACCCTTGTCATCGCCGTCACTTTCAAGACCGAGCAACGGAATTTTCAATTCGGCATCGACATTGTAACGGGCTACACCGAGCGAACCAACAAGCTCAAGCTTTTCCATAACCGGAAGATAACCGATTACATCAATACCATAAGCTTTATATTGATCCGTCCCTTTCAAATAAGTCATGGTTGTTTTTTCTCCTTCTTCCGATTGCTGATAGAAGGCTTCTATCCCAAAGTTGGGATGAAATCTGGCACCGGCAGAAACGGCAAAAGCACTCAGATCTTCTTCATAAACGCTGTAGCCTTCCTGTTTATCGATATCAGCCATCGAATAAACATAGTCCAAACCGACATAAGGTTTTATGTCAACAGCATAGGCATTTGCCGAAAACAATACGGCAACGCCGGCGAGCAAGAAACTCTTTTTCATAGTAAACTCCTTATAAATTTAGTCGTTGTCTTTTGTAAGACAGCTTCATATTGACGAACGCCCGGTTTCAGAGTCAACATATTATTTTATATCATCAAGTCACTTTGGAACGATCTGTTTGTTATTATGTCAAAAAGGTAAAAACATATACGTCATGCTTTGTCGTATCCTCGTCTGATTGCACCAACCTGCCCGTTTGAAGGCAATTTATCCGACTCTTACAATTTTATATCCGCAGCAGCCGAAAATTGTAAAAACCGGCGCTATTATCATTTGTCATTGGCAGCCGATCGGATTATATTAAGAATTGAGCGTCGGATTATAATCGTCACAACAAAGGAAAGCTGATGATAAAAGTTGAAAATCTCGTATTTGATTATATGACCAAAAGAGCCCTGCATAACATATCTTTTGAAATCAAAAAAGGCAGCATTGTCGCCCTGATCGGCCCGAACGGTGCCGGAAAAACCACGTTAATGCGCTGTCTGGCCGGTCTGGTTAAACCCTTCAGCGGCGAAATTTCGGTTAACGGCATCAATGTTCCGGAAGACTCGCGTCGGGCACACCGGCATATTTCCTATTTGTCGGATGTTTTCGGGTTGTACGATAATCTGACTGCCCGCCAATGTCTCCGTTACGCCGCACTGGCTTTCGATCTCCCGCCGGCCGAAATTGAGTCGAGAATCGTTGAAACCGCCGCAATGCTCAACCTCACCGAACATCTGGAAAGCTATGCCGGCACCCTTTCGCGCGGATTAAGGCAAAGGCTGGCAATTGCACTCGGCATTATCCACCGCCCCGCGTTTATCATTCTTGACGAACCGGCTTCCGGACTTGATCCCGAAGCCAGACTCGAATTGTCCCGGCTTTTCGTCAATCTGAAAGAAAAAGGTCATACATTGTTGATCTCTTCACATATTTTGGCCGAACTGGAAGATTATGCCACCGACGTTATTGTACTGAACGCCGGTCGTCTTGTCAGATACGAGCAAATCGGCGGCAACACCGTCGTATCGCCGCAAAATCCCTGCGTTAACTTGACAATCCGGGTCAAAGGCAGTGCCGATCAATTATTCGCATTTCTGCAAAACGAGAATTGCGTCAGCGATTTACACCGTCGTCACTCAGGTGTCAGCATGACGTTGTGGGGGCAAGACGACCAGCTTGCCGCCCTGTTAAAAAGGCTGATTGCGGCCGATATTGCAGTTGTGGAATATAAAACAACCCAAAGCGCACTCAAAGACGCTTATTTTGAAACGTTGAAAGAAGGAGATTAAGATGTTGAGAAACCCTGAGTTCATTCGCAACACATGGACAGAGCTTACATTGAAAAAACTGGCGGCGATGCCTTTGCTCCTGCTGACGGCTTATTGGCTTGCGTATGTTTTCAACGATTATCTGCCCGCTTTTTTCCTGCCGGGCCTGTGCCTGTTCTTTTATAGCGTTTTCACCTTTGTCTGGGGGACCAGGCTGGCTTCCGAAACCGTGGTTAAAGAAATTAATTCCAACACCTGGTCATTTCAGATCATGACATCAATGTCTCCGCTCAAAATGGCGGTCGGCAAACTCTTCGGCAGCACGATTTACATTTGGTACGGCAATTTGATCTGTTTTGTTCTCTATATTCTTTCCTTTGAACTGGAAAAAGACCGTTTGGGGCCGGTTTCGAATTCGGTACTGCTGACCAACGTTCTGATCTTTGCCCTCATCGGGTTGTGCGCTCAGATCCTGCCGCTTTTGGTAAGTCTTCACTCAATCCGTTGGCGCCATTTTTTTGAGAAGTTCGATCTCACCTTTTTCCAGCTAACCGGTATTATTACCGCCTATCCTCTTTATCTCATTTTTTTCAGCCCCAACCGTCATGATACCGTATGGTGGTACGGAAATGCCTACGGATTGAAAGAAATTGTGATTATCTTGGCCGTTATTTTTCTCATCTGGGGTTTTATCGCCGTTGTCAACCAAATTAAAACCGAATTCGGACAAGAACCCTATCCGTTGGCATGGTTGTTGTTTACACTCTCCCTGGCGGCAATTTTATTCGGTTTTAACAACGGCAATGATTATAATCCGCTGCTACGCTACAAAGGCTCTCTGATGGCGTTTTTTGCCGTATTGGGCATAACCTACCTCACTTTGTGCGGCGAATCGAACATGGCTTTGCGCCCGCACATGATTCTCAAATACTATCGCACCCGCCAGTATAAACGGCTGCTGATGATTATGCCGAGAAGTCTGATTACACTTCCGGTCATTTTAGGACTGGCGCTGATTCTGAGTGCAGAATTCACCACTGCCGGTGAAGGGCCTGGACTGAGCATGACTTTCATGACTTGGGCAATGATTATGTTTATGCTGCGCGATTTTTGTTTCATTTATTTATGGTCACTGTTTGCGCAAGGCAACGAAAAAGAAACCACAGTGGTTCCGGTACTGATCGCTTTATCCACTTACACGATCATTCCGGCTCTGTTATATCACTTCAATCTCAAAATCTTTTGTCCGTTTTTTATGCCCTACTTTCATCAGAGCATGTACCTGACTTATAACGAGAGCGCTTTTCTCACTCTGGTTCCGCCGACACTGGAATTTGTGCTGATGCTGGCTTTTCTGTTGCTGGGGATACAGCGAAAAATCCGTCTTTTGCAGGATTTGTAACCATGTCAAAGAATCCCTGTAAACAGGGATTCTTTGACGCTTATTTTTGCTCGGGCGGCAACACCTTATACGGCTGATAAAAAATTATATTATCCACCGGTTCAAATTTCACCCGGTCATAATAATAATATTCGCTGATCAGCCGGTCGCCGTGATAACCGTTGACAAATAAGGCACCGCCGTTACTGTAATCGGGAATTTCCACCTGAGGACGGATCGTCAGTTTGGAAATATACACATCACGATCGCAATCATAAGTCTTCAGCTTATCGGTTATCAGATTGCCGTTGTCTTTAATGGTAATAAAAGAAGCATAACTGCAGCCGGAACTCTCATCGCTGTTAAAGGACTCCTCATCTGGTTGTATCTCCACCTCGATATCATGCCCGTTTAAACTGCAGCCGAATTTATATTGCAGCGGATCAATCGAAACTTCCTTTTGCCCTTCTGCCCTCTGCACCGAAAAGCTGTAAATCCGATACTTGTCAATCGTTTCTTCCCGATGCGCTGCCACATACTTATCCGCCACATACCCGGGATACAATTCGTTGCCCAGGATCATCAGGTTTAACTCCGGCATACATTCCGCCTTGATGCCATAAGTCATAAAATCGGCCGCAGCCGGCGCCGCCAACGTACAAGCGACCAAACTCAAAAACCATATTTTTCGCATAATAAGTCCCCCAAAATAAGTACAACCGTTCTATAAAAGTTGTAATTCATTTTATCACAGATGTAAATATAATTTGCCGTTTTAAACCGGATGACAGCAATTTTCCGTTATTTGCCAAAAATCAGGGCACAAACTTCCACCTGCTAACGCAGACGTTTGAATCATAAAAAAAGGGAAAACATTGTTTTCCCTTTTTTCAGCATATTTTCTGCCGGTCTAGACAATCATTGCCGTAAATTCGGCTTCAGAAACAACTTTGTCGTCGACCATCGTCTTGCCTTTGAACACAAAGACATTGCGGCGCGACTGAACTTTTTCGACATGCATTTTCAGTTGATCGCCCGGTTTTACCGGTTTGCGGAATTTAACCCCGTCAATAGACATAAACAAAACGCTGACTTTTTTATCCGCAATATCTTCAGAAGCCGCAACCACCAGCGCACCGGCCGTCTGAGCCATCGCTTCTATCTGCAGAACCCCCGGCATAACCGGATTTCCGGGAAAATGCCCTTGAAAAAACTCTTCATTCATCGTTACATTTTTCAAACCGATGCCTTTCTCGCCGGGAACTTCGACTTCTAACCGGTCTAACAGCAGGAACGGATAACGGTGCGGCAAAAAGTTCATGATTTCTTCAATGTTATAGATTTTGTTTTCTGACATATTATTAGTCCTTCTCCTTGGTCAAATTTATTTTTTTGAGTTTTTTTGTAAAAATGCAACTTGGCGCATAAAGTCCTTGAACGGAACCGCCGGTGTGCCCATCACCAGCATTCCCGGCTCAATATCGCGCATAATTCCCGACTGCGCCGCAATTTGCGCGCCGCTGCCAACATTAAGATGGTCGGCAAAACCGCTTTGGCCACCGCAAACGACATAATCGCCGAAATTGCAGCTGCCGGCAATTCCGGTCATGGAAACAATCACACAACCGCGGCCGAGCTTATCATTATGGGCAATCTGCACCAGATTGTCGACCCGGCAGCCGTCGCCGATAACCGTATCGTCCATGGCACCTCGGTCAACACACGAACAAGAACCGATTTCAACATCATTGCCAATGATCACACGCCCCAGTTGCGGAATCCGCTGATGGACACCGTTAAGGGTCTGAAAGCCGAAACCGTCCTGTCCCAAACGGGCACCGTTATAAATATAGCAGTTATTACCCATAACGGTGTAAGAAATACAGGCCTGAGCGCCGATACGACAATTGCTGCCGATCCGGCACCCTTCACCGATGGCGACAAACGGTTCAATGACAGTGTTGTCGCCGATAACCACATCGGCACCGATAACCACATAGTCGGCAATTGAACAACCGTTGCCGATTTTGGCAGTGGGGGCAATACGCGCAGTTTCGGCAATGCCGGGAGCCGGCCGTTTTTCGGCATACATCGCCTGGTTTAACTTCAGAAAGGCCAGTTTCGGATTGTTGCAAACTAACACGGCAACGCCCTCGGGAATCAAAGGAGCCAGTTCCGCCGTGGTCACACAGGCCGAAGCTTTTATTTCCGTGGCCGCTTCCTTCTTTTTGCGGTCATAAAAGAAACAAAGTTCGCCTTCGCCGGCATTTCCCATTGTGTTCATATCATGTATCACCATCATGCCCCGGGTCTTGTCCTGAACTTCGGCATCACAAATTTCGGCAATCTCATTAAGGTTAAACTCGCTCTTTTTGATAAAAAAGTTTGTATCTACCATAGCTTTTCTCCTTGATGCAACACTATAAACTGGTTCCGAAATTCAAACGGAAAACTTCCGTTTCGTCATAATCTTCTTTCACGACCGGGAAACCGAAATCGATATCGATTTTACCCATCGGCGACATCCAGCTGAAACCGAAGCCGACCGATACGCGCGGTTTGTCTGAATATTCGACGATTTTGTAACTAACATCATCGGGTTTGCCCAGCACACCGGCATCGACGAACGTACGTCCTTTGATACCGACTTCGTCAAGACCGATCGGGAAGATCAATTCGGCGCCGGAATAAATCATCCAGTTACCGCCCAAAGCGTCGTTGGTATATTTATCGCGGGCACCGATACCGGCACTGTCAAAACCACGCATCGTTGAACCGCCGAGAAAATAACGCTGGGACAAACGAACGTTTTCGTGATCGTAACCAGTAATATAACCGCCGTTGACAAACATTTTCAAAGTATAGTAATCGAAAAACGTATTGTACCAATAGGCTTTGGCGTCAAATTTCAGATATTTTTCATCCCCGCCGGCGCCGGCAACGTCATTGCCGAACGAGAGAAAATATCCGTCTTTAGGATCAATCGCGCTGTCCCGCTTATCGTAGTAAAGGGTTTGTCCAAAACTCGACCCAACATATTTGCCTTCTTCACGTTGAATATAGATAGACGCACTGCGGCTGACATTTTTGATTTCATCCTGACGGAGCGTATAACGAACGCTTTGCGACAAATCGTCGGTATACTTCCATCCCAAACGCAGGCGGCCTCCGGTGCTGTCTTCGTCATAGGATGCTTCGTCCTGATAGTCGCTTTCGCTGCGGAACAGGTCAATACCGGCCGATAACGGACGATCAAGAAAATAAGGCTCGGTAAAGTTGATATTATAGTCCTGAACCCGCTCGGAAACACCAATATCAAACCCCAACTGCTGGCCTTTACCCATAAAGTTGTTTTCGGTCACACCGGTACGAATCAAAGCGCCGTTAACGGTCGAATAACCTATACCAACGTTAAAATAACCGGTCGATTTTTCGGTAACATCAACATTGATATCCGCTTTGTTGTCATCATCGGTAGGCTGGGTCTGAATATCGACTTTGCTGAAATAGTTCAGATTTTCGATATTGCGGCGCGAAGCCCGGATTTTGGCTGCATTAAAAGCATCGCCTTCGTTGATACGGAATTCGCGGCGGATCACTTCGTCATAGGTACGGTTGTTGCCGGTAATATTGATCTTGTCGATAAATACCCGCGCACCTTCCATAACCCGGAAATTGACTTCCATTTCGCCGGTTTCCATATTTTTGTTAAGCTCCGGTTCCACTTCGACAAAAGCAAAACCGCGTTTACCGATTTCGTCAGTAAGGGTATAAACGCTTTTTTCAATTTTGGCGGCATTATACCAATCGCCCGGCTCAACTTCCAACATTTCGATCAGGCCATCCGTATTAAGATCGGGCAATTCCGAGTTTATGTTAACTTTTTTAACTTTGTAACGGACGCCTTCTTCAAGAACGGTTGTGATCACAAACGACTCATTGTCGGGGCTGAGTTCGGCCACGGACGACACAACCCGAAAATCGGCATAACCGCGATTGTTGTAAAAGCGACGCAGCAGTTCTTTGTCATAGTTGCTTTTTTCGGGATCATAGTTTTCCGATGACGAGAAAATACGCCACCAACGGGTTTCTTTGCTCAAGATCTCGTCCTGAAGATCGCTGTCGCTGTAATGCTTGTTGCCGATAAAGTTGATTTTGGTAATTTTGGCCAGCGGACCTTCATCAATTTCAAAAATCAGATCAACGCGGTTTTGATCACGCTTGATGACTTTGGGTTCGACTGTGGCGGCATAACGCCCGACCCGTTTATAAACGGTCAAAATCCGTTGTACGTCTTCCTGAACTTTGGCCGGCGTATAAATCGAACGAGGCCCGAGCTGCACTTCGGTCTCCAGCATTTTGTCGTCAACTTTGTCGTTGCCGTCAAAAAAACGTTTGTTGATAATCGGGTTCTCGTCGACCTTAATCGTCAGAACGTCTCCTTTAATATCAAAGGAAACATCGGAGAACAAACCGGTCGTATAAAGCTTTTTAAACGCCGAGTTCAGATCTTGGGAACTGACATCATCCCCTGATTTTACGTTAACGTACGAGAGGACGGTTTCGCGTTCCACCCGTTGCAGTCCGTCTACCTTTATCTGTCTGACCACCGCGGCATCGGCGCCGCCGGCTGCCAACAGACAGGAAACTATAGTCACCAGTTGTGTTTTTTTCATGTATACTGCGTCCTTATTGAAATAATTTATCCTAAGCAAAAAAACGATGGAACAGATGCACAAAGTCGTTCCAGGTTGCAAAAATCATCAAAGCCAAAATCAGGGCAAAACCAACCTTAAACAGGTTTTCCTTTATTTTGGCATTTACTTCCCGGCGGGAAATCATTTCCACCGTATAGATCACGACATGGCCACCGTCAAGAACCGGAATCGGGAACAAATTGATCAAACCGAGATTAATTGACAGCAGCGCCATAAAGGCCAAAAAGTCGAGCCACCCATTTTTCTTGGAAATATCTCCTGACATTTCGGCAATTCTTAAGATTCCGCCCAGATCCTCGCTGCCACGTTTTCCGGTGATCATCTGGCCAACCCCGCGCAAAGTTCCTTCGGTAATGCGCCAAGTTTCGTTACAGGCTTCGGCAAAAGCAGCCGGCCAGGACATTTTCTGATGATCCAGTTCCATTGTATTGATAGATTTGACACCGAGCATCGGACGGGCAGTCGTTTGTCCGTTGGCCTCAACTTCCATCATTTCGAGCGGCACTTCAAAGTCCAAAATATGATCGTCGCGCTGCAATTTTACGGCAGCGGTGCCGCCGACAGTCAAAGATATCTCGGTCGTGATGTCACTGAAGTTTTCGACTTCACGCCCGTTAACTTCCAAAATGCGGTCGGCCGCGACAATACCGGCCTTGTCGGCCGCACCGCCGGGTACAACTTCGCCCACCACCGGAGGAAAAGAAAATTTGCCGAGCAAAGCAAACATCATCGTAAATACGATAATCGCAAACAAATAGTTAAAGCCGGGGCCGCCCAACACAATCGCCAGCTTTTTCCATGGTTTTTGAAAAGGAAAGGCTTTTTTCTTATCGTCAGCGCTGAGTTCATCCACCGCTTCGTCGCTGTTGGCCGAAGCCGCATCGGCATCACCCAAAAACTGGCAATAACCGCCCAGCGGAACGGCGCAGATTTTCCATTTGGTCTGGTGTCGGTCGGTAAAGCCCCAAAGCTCCTTACCAAAGCCGATCGAAAAATCGGTAACCTGAACCCCGCACAGCCGGGCAATCAGAAAATGCCCGAATTCGTGAACGAAGACCAAAATTCCCAATAAAACAATAAAAGGAATTATATAATAGGCTGCATTAATTAACCATTCCATAATAAAAAACCTGCCTTTGTTTAAATGAACCAATAAGCCAAAATTAAATATACAAACGGCGCGGTAAAGATCATGCCGTCAATACGATCGAACACACCGCCGTGGCCCGGTATCAGAGAACTGGAATCCTTGATGCCGAGATGACGTTTGATTGCCGATTCAATCAGATCACCCACCTGCTCAATCACAGCCAGCAAGGCACCGGCAACGGCAAAACGCCAGTCGTTGTTGCCAAACAAGAAGGCATACCCCCAGCACACAAAACCGGAAAAAACCATCCCGCCCAACAAACCGGACCAGGTTTTGTTGGGGCTGATTTTCGGTGCCAGCTTGGGACCTTTGACGCTTTTGCCAACAATGTAACCGCCGGTATCGGTTGCCCATATCATGAATACAAAGCACAAAATGTGAAAACTGACAATATGGTAAGTCCACATCAAAGAGCCGATACCGATCGTGATATAGGGAACGCCCAAAATCAGCAGGCGGCGATAACGCTCGTCACGCACCTTAAACCAGACCAAAAAAGTGGAAAGAACCAAAGAAAGGATAATTCCCAACCATGAATTGAGCATCACGGCAACTGCCATTGACACCGTATAGGCAACCGCATATACGGTCGGACGGTTGTTGGGAACCATCGTGCTCCATTCCCACGCCATCAGAGCGCCGACACCGACTAACATTAAAACCACATACGGATAACCAAAATACAAACCGGCGATAACCAGCGGTGCCATAATCAAAGCGGTAACAATCCTCAGCATGGTGTTGGATTTAGTTTTTGCCATATCTTCTCTCCCGAGTATTAAAATTCATGATAATTTTTTCCAGTTCGCCGCGGTCAAAATCGGGCCACAAAACCTCGCTGAAGTAAAACTCCGCATAAGCCAGCTGCCATAACAAATAGTTGCTGATCCGTTGTTCACCACTGGTACGCACCACCATATCCGGATCAGGAATATCTTTTGTATACAACAAGTTAGAGAACAATTGTTCATCTATATCTTCAAGCTTTATTTCATCAGCCTTAATCAATTTCGACGCCCGGCGTACCGCATTTAAAATTTCCTGACGCGAACCGTAGCTCACGGCCAGACATAAGGTCAGCCCTGTATTTGAAGCGGTCTGATTCTCAATTCGCTGCATACTGTCGGCAATATCTTTATCAAGCATTTGACGTTCGCCGATAAAAATAATTCGTACATTATTTTTTTGTATCTCCTGCAGGTCATTCTTCAGATATTCGCGCAACAGCCCCATCAGCGTACTGACTTCCTCTGCATCACGTTGCCAGTTTTCGGTCGAAAAAGCATACAGAGTCAGATACTTCAGTCCCAGTTCATTAGCATCGCGGCAAATTTGCTCCAGGGTTTGCGCCCCTTTGCGGTGGCCGGCGGCAGCCGGGAGGCCGCGCTTACGTGCCCACCGGCGATTGCCGTCCATAATGATCGCCAGATGCTTTAATTCGTTAGTTTGATCGTTACTCAACTTCAGACCCCGGTTTAGACCTGCATAATATCTTTTTCTTTTTGCGTCAGAGCATCATCGATTTTCTTAACAAACTCATCCGTAAACTTTTGAATTTCGTCGCTGAATCTTTTTTCTTCGTCTTCGGATATCTGATTGTCCTTTTTCAGCTTCTTAATACTGTCCAAAGCGTCGCGACGAATATTGCGGATGGCAATTTTACCCTGCTCGGCATATTTTCCGGCAACTTTCACCAGTTCTTTACGTCGTTCTTCCGAAAGCGGCGGAATCGGAATACGAATCAACTGGCCGTCCGAAGCGGGATTTAACCCCAAATCCGACTCCATAATCGCTTTTTCGACGGCTTTAGCCAGGCCGCGGTCCCAAACGCTGACCGACAGGCAACGAGGATCGGGAACCGACACCGTTCCGACCTGAGAAATCGGGGTCATGCTTCCGTAAGCATCCACCATGATGCCATCCAGCAGACTGGCGTGGGCACGCCCGGCACGCAGACCGCCGAAATCGGTTTTCAGGGTTTCCAAAGTCTTGTCCATTCTGGTTTTGGTACTCTCTTTTATTTGGCTGTAATCTGACATATTATACCTCTTGTTATTTGATTATCGTAAATTCGCCTTGTCCGGTAACGGCATCCAGCAATGCATTTTCACCCTTCTGGGCAAAAACGACGATCGGTATCCGGTTATCTTTTGCCAAAGATACGGCCGTGAGGTCCATAACCTTCAGCCCCTCGGCAATTACCTGATCATAGCTTATTTCTTTGTATTTAACCGCATCTGCATGCGTTTTGGGATCGGCATTGTAAACGCCGTCAACCTGAGTGGCCTTGAGCAAGGCGTCACATCCCATTTCCGACGCCCGCAGCGCCGCACCAGTATCGGTGGTAAAATAAGGATTGCCGGTTCCGGCAGCAAAAATAAGAACGCGGTTTTTCTGCAAATGACGCAGAGCACGGCGGTAAATATAGTCTTCGCAAACTTCGGGGATGCTGAGACCTGACAGAACCCGGGCCTCAATTCCGAGTTTTTCCAACGCATTTTGCAAATAAAGCGCGTTCATTACCGTTGCCAGCATACCGACCTGATCGGCAACCGAACGGTTAAGTCCTTTGGATGCCTCCCGTGCACCGCGGAAAATATTGCCGCCGCCTACCACCAAACAAACTTCGACGCCGAGCGCACGCACCCGACTGATTTGTTCCGCCAGAGCACGGATAACCTGATCATCCATGCCGAACGCCTTATCGCCCATAAGCCCTTCTCCGGAAAGTTTGAGCAGGATGCGTTTATATAACGGTTTCATTGTTTACCTTAATTTGTTGCAACTTTAATTTGGCTTTATATTAAACAATTAAATCGGTTTGTCATCAACATTTTAAGTTTTTATCCAAGAAAACTTTACAAAAAAGGCTGCAACAACGGATTAAATTCTTGAAACAGCGCATCCCGGGCATATATCGGCAAAGAGAAACCGTTTTTATAAGGAGAAAAAAATGGAAAACCAAACCACTGTCAGTATGCCTGCGCTCGGGGAACCGGCGCCGGAATTTCAGGCCATCACCACCATCGGAGAAATCAATTTTCCTGATGACTACCGCGGCAAATGGGTCGTTTTATTTTCCCATCCGGCCGATTTCACTCCCGTATGCACATCGGAAATTGCCACTTTTGCCGCCATGCAGGACGAATTTGCCAAACTGAACACCGCGTTGATCGGCCTTTCGGTCGACAGCAATTCCTCACATCTGGCCTGGGTCAAAGAAATTCAGGACAAAATCCGTTTCGGAGAATATAACGGTCAGGAAATCAAATTTCCGATTGTTGCCGATGTCAAAACCGAAATTTCCTGCAAATACGGCATGCTTCACCCGGCAATGAGCGATACCAAAGCGGTTCGGGCTGTCTTCATCATCGACAACGAAGGCATTATCCGCACCATTTTGTATTATCCTCAAACCACCGGACGTAATTTTGACGAAATTAAACGCGTTCTTGAGGCTTTGCAGCTGACGGACAAATACGGCGTTTCAACACCGGCAGACTGGCGTCCGGGACAAGACGTTCTGCTGGCGGCACCCTCCGAACTCAAAGGGCTGAACGAACGTCTCCAAATGCAGAAAAACAACAACGAATGCCAAGACTGGTTTTTCTGCATGGACAACGGCAACAAGTATACGTCGGCAACATCTGGCAAATAATGTTTGAGTTTGACTTCAAAACAAACTATATTTACTTTCAAACATAACTCAACCCAGGAGAACAAAATGTCTGCCGAAGAGAAAAAAATTGCCGTCATCCTTTCGGGCTGCGGCGTATTTGACGGAAGCGAAATTCACGAAGCCGCCTGTACCTTGCTCAATATTGCCGAACAAGGCGCCGCTTATCAATGCTTTGCCCCCGATATTGAACAAACGTCGGTCATTAACCATCATACCAAAAGTATTGAACCTGATCAAAGCAGAAACGTGTTGGTCGAAGCGGCCCGTATCGCCCGCGGCAACATTCAAAGCCTGGCCGACTTTAACCCGGACCTTTTTGATGCACTTGTCCTTCCCGGCGGACAGGGCGCCGCCAAAAACTTATGCGACTTTGCGTTGAAAGGCGCCGACTGCAAAGTTAATCCCGAAATTGCTAAGGCTCTCAACGCCGCTTATGACAAACGGCTTCCGATCGGTGCCATTTGCATTGCGCCGGCCGTGGTGGCGCGGGTTCTCGGTAAAAACGGCATTACCGTAACCATCGGCAACGATCCTGCCACCGCCGCTGAAATCGAAAAAACCGGCGCCCGCCATCAAAACTGTGATGTTGACGACGCCTGCATCGACCGGCAGCACAAAATTGTCACGACTCCTGCTTATATGCTGGCGACTTCAATTGCCGAAGTTAATGCCGGAATAAAAAAACTGGTAACCGAAATTCTGAAATTAAGCTGAAAAAAGATTGCGCAGCAGAATACCGAGTTTACACCATTTGCTGATACGCGGTTTGGGAGAAATGATTTCCCAGCCGCGTTTTTCCATCATATCGAAATAACGTTTGTAAAGGTCGGTAATCAGGCGGATCGGCCGGCTGGTGCTTTTATCCAAACGGGCAAGAATATTATACACCTTTTCATAGTCCTTTACGGCAATTGCGGCCAGTTCCTGCCGGGCCAGCGCCAGATTTTTGTCAACCACCACGCTTTTGGGATCGGTGGCAGTGATATTGGCTTTTTTCAACAATTCCAGCGGGATGTATAAACGATTGTTCTGAGCATCTTCTTTGACGTTGCGCAAAATATTGGTAATTTGCAATGCCGATCCGAGCGAAGTCGACAATTCTTTGATGATCTTTTCGTCGGTACAGCCAAATACCCGCAGCGACAAACTGCCGGTCATTCCCCCCACCCCGCGGCAATAACCGGAAAGCTGACTCAGGCTGGGTGCCTGCAGAGGATTGTCAATGTTGGCGGAAATACTGTCAACCAAATTTAAGAACTCTTCTTTGGGCAGTTTGAAACGCATGCAGTTTTTATAAATGCGCCGGCCGATATCGGTTGCCGGAACTTTACGATCGAAAATATTATCCATTTCCTGCCGCCACATGCTCAGAATTTCCTGTTTTTCTGCAAGTTCCATCGGGCTTTCGACCACATCTTCCAAATGGCGGACGAAGGCAAACAAAGTATACAAAGCCTCGCGCTTAGCCTTGGGCAGAAGCTGCATTCCCCAGAAAACCGTCCGGCCGCTGCCGCTTTTGATTTTGCTGCGTACTATTTTTCTCAGATCGTTCATAAGGTTCCATTCAGTCAGTTCAATCTTACAGATTTTACGCCAAACGTGCCGTAAAATCAACAGCTATTTTTGCGCTGCCGCTCTTTTCGGCCCAAGCTTCAGCGGCAGCCAGCGCCCGGGTGCAGTAGGCGGTTTTTCGTTCCATTCCTTTAATTTTGCGAAATTTTCCGTTGGCGGTTATTTCTCCGCGGATTTCGGGAAAAATCCCGAAATTGATATTCATCGGCTGAAAATCTTCGATATTGACACATTCGGTAACATGTGAGAGCATCGCGCCGAAGGCGGTTTCGCGCGGCGGCATTTCCGCCTCGGCCCCCAAAGCTTCACAAGCCGCAAAATAACCCACCATCAGACCTACTGCCGCACTTTCAATATAACCTTCGCAACCGGTAATCTGTCCGGCAAAACGGAGTGTCGGCCGCATTCTGAGCCGTAGCTGGCGGTCCAGCAACAGCGGCGATTTGATAAAAGTGTTTTTGTGGATGCCGCCCAAACGTGCAAACTCGGCATTTTCCAGCCCTGGAATGGTCCGAAAGACTTCCTGTTGCGCTCCGTATTTCAGTTTGGTCTGAAAACCGACCATATTGCGCAGGGTATCGGCAAAATTGTCCTGCCGCAGCTGCACCACCGCATAAGGATGTTTTCCGGTATGGGGATCGGTCAGTCCGACCGGTTTCATCGGGCCGTACAGCAAGGTATCAACCCCACGTTCGGCCATCACTTCCACCGGAAGGCAACCGTCAAAATAGTTGGGCGTTTCAAAATCGTGAAAGGCAATTTTTTCTGCCGTCAACAGTGCTTCGACAAACCGGTAATATTGTTCTTTTGAAAGCGGACAATTAATATAGTCGCGACCGTCACCTTTGTCATAACGCGACTGATACCAGGCAACATCCATATTGATGCTTTCTTTATAGACAACCGGTGCGATCGCATCATAAAAAGACAGCGACTGATGATCCACCTGCTTCAAAATATCTTCTGCCAACGCTTCCGAAGTCAACGGCCCGGTGGCTACAATCGTCTGTCCCCACTCGGCGGACGGCAGTTTCGTTATTTCTTCTTCAACCACCGTTACCAGCGGATGATTGCGCAGGCAACGGGTGACAAAAGCGGCAAATCCGTTACGGTCAACCGCCAAAGCGCCGCCGGCCGGAACTTTGCAGGCATCGGCCGCCGCCATAATCAACGATCCCGCCAGCCGCATTTCCTGATGCATCAACCCTACCGCATTATGCAGGGCGTCGTCGGAGCGAAGCGAGTTGGAACAAACAAGCTCGGCAAAATCAGACTGATGGTGTGCCGGTGAAAAACGGTGCGGTTTCATCTCATGAATAATAACCGGAATTCCCCGACAGACCAACTGCCAGGCAGCTTCGGAACCGGCGAGGCCGGCGCCGATGATATGAACGTTTTTTTGTTGCATTTTCGCCTCTGCGTTAAATTTTAAATATGCTTATCTATATCTTTCCTGCCGCAAAATGTAAAGCGGCTTTTGATAACTGTGGCTTTGTACTTGCTTTTTTCTTGAAATTATCGTTTGCTATTTTCGGAAAATAAATATAATATTTAGAAAAATATTTAAAAAACTCATACCCCGGCTGATGTGATGAAAAAAATTTTACTTTGTCTCGCTGTTTTTACCGCTGTTTTTACTTGCCATGCTCAGGCTGCCGATGATATGGACGCCATGCTTTTTGAACCGGCGCCCAAGATTACCGCTGCCAAGAAAAAGCCGAAGGCACCCGCCAAAACGTCGATTGCCCCTTCTGTAGAGGGAGGCGTGATCATGAAGCCGGAAACCATCAGTGACAGCGAATTTGACTTTGTCGAAAAGGCTTTGCCGGACGAAGATGATGCCCAACCGAAAAAAACACCGGCACCACAGACTGTCAAAACAGGCGCAACAAAAGCCAAAACTCAAAAGTCGCTCACTCAGACAATTAAAGAAACTGCCGGTGAAGACGATGACGAAAGTTCGTCTCCGCTGTCGGGAACCTGGGTTGAAAAGCTGGCCACCACTTCCTTTGCTTCCGACGACACAACCGACGGCCGCAAAGAAGCCGGCAGTATCAATTTGGAAAAAATGGTCAGCAGTTCCAAAAACGGCAACCGCCGCTCAAATGCATCGGTATTTGACATCTCGGGTCTGATGTTGCGGATGAATTTGCCGCAAGCCGAAGCAACGATGGCCAAACGCGGATTTAAGCGGATTTCGCAAAAATTTGAAATTCCCAACTTTATCAAATGGCGCTATGAAGAACAATGCCGCAACGCCGGCGTGGTCGGATACGAACGGCTGGCCAGCTGTGTGGTCAAGGCCGCCAAAGAAAACAAACATCAATATGTGGAAAGCGAAAGATTCGTCAAATACGACACTCAGGAAGAAATTTCGATCAACCTGACCAGCAATTTCACAAACAACAAAATTTACAAAATCGTTTATCAAAGCATGTCCACCCGCACCATGCGCGGTAGCAGTCAAAAGATACAATATCTGCGCGATATCAAAATTTATGATTTTTGGCGCAAAATCAACCAGAAATACGGTGTCCCAGACAACAAGGAAGATGTTATCTGGGGAATGGGCGGAAACAAGCCCTATATGAAAGCCTCGACTGGTTTTCTGTTGCTGGAAGATCCGATGCTTAAAGAGCTGGATTTCACACGGATGTCTCGCGAAGACCAAAAATACATGAATACTAACCTGTATAATTTCTAAGGCGGTTTTGATGGAAAACAAAATCAACATTTCGCAATTGATCTGCACCCGTATCAGTCATGATCTGATCGGCAATGTCGGCGCCTTTGCCAACGCCGTTGAACTGATGGAAGATGAAGACGACGAATTTTTGGCAGAAATCAAGTCTACGCTCAAAACCAGTTCTCAGGTATTGACCGCCCGGTTAAAATTTTTCCGTATGGCTTTCGGATTGAGCAATGCCAATTTGGAAAACATTGAAACAGTCAAAAAAGTTACCGAAGAATATGTAGCCACTCTCAATCTTCATCATCCGATCGCTACCGAAATCAAAATTGTCAACAGCCCGTTTAACCGTGCCGTAATGCTGGCTGCTATGTGTGCCGCCGATGTTATTATCCGCGGCGGCAAGGTGCGCGTCGGCAGCACTCGCAGCGCAATTGTGGTTGCCGCCGAAAGCGACGCCCCGTTGGCTCAGGGGAAAATTGCGGCGATGCAAACTGTTTTGGAGGGCGGAACGCCGGATAATGTTTCGCAATATGCCCCGCTCTATTGTCTGCAAAAAATTTTGGAAGAAGAAAGCCGAACTCTTACCATTGACGTCTTAAACGGTTTTTCGCTGTTGATCAGTTAAAAATCACAGTTTTTATCTTCTCTCCAAGAATAAAACCACAAATACAGATATCCTCTACCAAAACCCCACTTTTTAGCTTGACCTGCCGCCAAGGGCGGTATTTTGCAATTACGACAAGCCAAGGAATTGTTAAAAAAAATAAACCCGTTTTTTGAACCGGGTTTATTTAAAGGCTTCATGGTCTTGCTTATCCGCGGCCGCGAGATAAAGCGTCCTCCAAAGTCCGGTAATAATTGCGTTGCCACGGTGACGGCCGGCGTACGATTTTCTTACCGGAAAAACGGTCGGACCGCGCGGCAAAAAACGCTTCATCAGTTGTCAATCCGACCAATTTTTCAATATCGGCCAACAAACGGTCACCTCCCTGACGATAGGCAATTTTTTGCACATTTTCCGTTCCCAGATTTTTTCCGCCGGCACACATAGCCCGACTCCAGCTATCGATACTGACCGGACCGTCAAACAATGCCGGATCAAAAACCAGCAATTGTTCCCGGCCGTCGGGGTTTACAACCGGTGTCGCAGCGGCAACATGAAAACCCCAGTTAACATCATGACTGCTGTAGCTGCCGTCATCTTCCAAACAGGAAACCCGGCCTGTCATCATCTGATTGGCGGCACTCACACGCAAGACCACGGCTTCGTTACCGCGTTGTTCCAGGCGACGGCAAATTTGCCGAGCACGAATAAAGCACCCGGTATGCGGCATATTGTTATGCAGAGCCGGATCCTGACTCAGCTCACGAAAAAAGCTAACAGCTTCGACTGCACGCATTTACTCGGCTCCGACAACATCTTGTTTGTTCTCTTTATAAACCAAAATCGGGGTTTTCTGACCGTTAACAACTTCGGCATCAATCACAATTTCCGCAACATCCTTTTTGTCCGGAATATCATACATCAATTCCAGCAGCTTTTCTTCCATGATTGCGCGCAATCCCCGGGCCCCGCTCTTGCGTTCGATTGCTTTTTTGGCAATCGCGATCAAGGCATCGTCGGTAATATTGAGCTTGACATCTTCCATATTGAACAAAGCAACATATTGTTTAACCAAAGCATTTTTCGGTTCAGTCAAAATTTTGACCAGCGCTTTTTCATCAAGATCTTCCAGCGAGGCAATGATCGGCAGGCGGCCGATAAATTCGGGAATCAGACCGTATTTAAGCAAGTCTTCGGGCTGAATCTCCTTCATAACCTCACCGACCGGTTTTTCCTGTTTGCTGGCGACTTTGGCACCGAAACCGATTGAAGTTTTCTGGCTGCGGTGATTGATAATTTTTTCAATTCCGGCAAAAGCACCACCGCAAATAAACAAAATGTTGGTGGTATCTACGTGCAAGAATTCCTGTTGCGGATGCTTGCGGCCGCCTTGAGGCGGCACGTTGGCAATCGTACCCTCGATGATTTTCAACAAAGCCTGCTGCACGCCTTCGCCCGAAACGTCGCGGGTAATTGAAGGGCCGTCGCCTTTACGGTTGATTTTATCGATCTCATCGATATAAATAATGCCGCGCTGTGCTTTTTCGATATCGTAATCAGCTGCCTGCACCAATTTGAGGACGATATTTTCAACGTCTTCACCGACATAGCCGGCCTCCGTCAGCGTCGTTGCATCGGAAATAGCAAACGGTACGTCAAGAATTTTGGCAAGCGTTTGCGCCAACAGCGTTTTACCGCTGCCGGTCGGGCCGACCAAAATCACATTTGATTTCGAAACTTCGACATCCGTATCGCCTTGTTGGCTGTTCAGACGTTTGTAATGGTTATAAACCGCCACCGACAGCACTTTTTTGGCGTGTTCCTGTCCGATGACATACTGGTCAAGAAACTCTTTGATTTTCGAGGGGGTGGGCAGTTTTTCCATTGTGTTGCCGGAAGTTTTAGCACCGCCGTTTTCCTTGTCCAACTCGTTCATTTCGTCATGGACAATACTGATGCATACATCAATACATTCGTCGCAAATATAAACGCCGCGTCCGGCTACCAGCTTTTTAACTTCCGACTGCGATTTTCCGCAGAAGGAACAGCAGATTTGGTCATCTTTATGTCCGTTATCTTCACTCATTTTTCATTTCCCTATTTGCTGATTTCTTTACGGGAGGTTACAATCTGATCGATCAAACCGAATTTCAAAGCATCTTCCGGGGTCATAAAATTATCGCGGTCCATTGCTTTTTCAATTACCGAAAGTTCTTGTCCGGTATTTTCGGCATAGATATTATTCAGCCGACGCCGCATATCCAAAATCAGCTTGGCCTGGATTTCGATATCGGTTGCCTGTCCTTTGGCACCACCCGAGGGTTGATGTATCATGATCTGCGAATTAGGCAGGGCAAAACGTTTGCCTTTGGTACCGCCGGCCAGCAAAAACGATCCCATTGAACAGGCCTGTCCGATACACAAGGTATTGACGTCGCAACTGATATAACGCATGGTATCATAAATTGCCATCCCCGAAGTAATGACACCGCCCGGAGAATTGATGTACAGGAAAATGTCCTTGTCCGGATCTTCGGCTTCCAAAAACAACAACTGCGCGCATACCAGCGAAGCCATATCGTCTTCGACCTGGCCGGTCAGGAACACGATCCGCTCTTTTAACAGACGTGAGAAAATATCAAACGAACGTTCGCCCTGCGGAGTTTGCTCCACCACCATCGGCACCAGACGGTCATAAATTTCCATAGATTTTTCTGACATTTGTCATCCCTTCAATAATTGATTTGATTATCTGGCGGCATTATAAGCGGCCAATTATTAATATTTTGCCAACAAAACAATAAAAAGCCCTGCTTAAAAACGGCAGGGCCTGAAAAGTTTTGTCAGACGACAGACTACAGCAGTTTGATATTGCCGGCAACAACCCGGTCTCTTTCCGTCATTGTTTCGTAACTGACTTTGTCACCTTCGTTAAGAGTTCTCAACCCTGCGCTCTTAACCGCCGAAATATGAACAAATATGTCTTTATCACCTTCGTCCGGGGTAATGAACCCGTAACCTTTTCTCTTATTAAACCATTTAACTGTTCCTGCTGCCATAATCTTAATCCTTTTTACAAACAGGTTAAAACACAAACTGCAGCCCGTTGTCCGGCTGTGTTGTTCACGGTACTACAAATTTAAACATTAAGCAAGTTATTTTTTCTTTTCCCCTTGTCCGGGCCTTTTTGCTGATTATATCGGAAAGTGCTATAGTTTTAACCTTTAACAAAGGATCCGAATCATGAAAAAAGTATTTTACAGCCTGATGGCATCAATGGTTCTGCCGGCAGCAATCATGGCCGGTGCATCAAATGCCGAAGCCAAAGACTATGACCAGGATTGGGTCGAAGACAAAATGGAAGACGTTACCGAAGATTACAATGAAGCAATCAAGAAAATCAACGAATCTTCCTTTACCGCGGAACAGAAAAACATTCTGACCGCTCAGGCCGCCGCCAACCGCGACCTGATGTCTTCGCAGATTAATGCCGTTTCGCAGCAGATGCGCAAAAACATCCAGCAACGCGCCAACTTCAGAGACGCCATTAAGGCCAGCCGCGAGAACAAAAAGGCCGTCAAAGAAATTGACGACATTTTGTAACGCTATGGTGCGGAATTTCAAAAATGCAAACCGGAGAATTTTTCTCCGGTTTTTTTGACGGCGTTTTTCCCATTTTTAGTATTCACATTTAGAATAAAATTTGTTAAGTTCAGTTAGTTTTAAAACCAGTTTTAAAGGAATTAATAAAAATGGCACTGAAAAATACCAGAGAAGCAAACTATCCCGAATGGTACCAGAACGTTGTTGCCGCCGCCGATATGGCAGAAAATTCGGCCTCGCCGGGTTGCATGGTCATCAAGTCGTGGGGCTACGGCATTTGGGAGAACATCCGCAACATTTTTGACGAACAATTCAGAGAAACCGGACATGACAACTGTTATTTTCCGCTTTTTATCCCGCTCTCCTTTTTTCAGAAAGAAGCCGACCACGTCGAAGGCTTTGCCAAAGAAATGGCCGTAGTTACCCATTCCCGGTTGGAGAAAGTTGACGGAAAGCTGGTTCCGCAGTCGCCGCTTGACGAACCGCTGGTGGTTCGTCCGACTTCGGAAACCATTATTGCCGACTCTTTTGCCAAATGGATAAAATCATACCGCGATCTGCCGGTGCTGGTTAACCAGTGGGCCAACGTCGTCCGTTGGGAAATGCGCCCTCGCCTTTTTTTGCGTACGCGCGAATTTTTGTGGCAGGAAGGCCATACCGCCCATGCCACTGCTGCCGAAGCCGAAGCCGAAACCAAACAAATGCTTGAGGTTTACCGCGATGTTGCCGAAAATGCGCTGGCCCTGCCGGTGTTGGTCGGCCGTAAACCCGAACATGAGAAGTTTCCCGGCGCTGTCGACACTTACTGTATCGAAGCCATGATGCAGGACGGAAAAGCTCTGCAGGCCGGAACATCACATTTCCTGGGCCAGAATTTTGCAAAATCGGCCGGCATCAGCTTTGTTAACAACGAAGGCAAACAAGAATTTGCCTATACAACTTCCTGGGGTGTTTCGACCCGCCTGATCGGCGGCGTTATCATGACCCATGCCGATGACGAAGGAATGGTGGTTCCGCCGCGGATTGCGCCTTATCAGGTGATTTTGGTTCCTGTAATCAAAAATGAAGCCGACCGCGAAGCCGTGATGACCTATATCGAACAAATAAAAAACCGGATTAAGAGTTTGACGCCATTCGGCGAAAAAATCCGCATTAAAATCGACAATCGCAACAAATCGAGCGTCGACAAATTCTGGGACTGGACCCGCAAAGGTGCACCGGTCGTTTGTGAAATCGGCATGCGAGATGTTGAAGGCGAAAAAATTATGGTCAAAGAGCGTCTCAAGCTCGGAACCCCCGAAGGCAAACAAATCATATCGGTTGAACAATTTGCCGAGGATGTTGTCAGCCGGTTGGAAGCTATTCAGAAGGAAATGTTCAACCGTGCAAAAACCCGGTTGGAGAACAATATCCGCACAGATATCGTCACTCATGACGCATTTGAAAAATATTTCGCCAACGCCAACCGTTTTCTGAAAGAAGAAGACAGCAACGCGGTCGCTTTTGTTCGCGGCAAATGGAGCGGTGATCCCAACTCGGAAGAACTGCTGAAAGCGCTCAAAATCACCATTCGCTGCATTCCGTTTGATCAGAGCGGCACCAAAGGAGAATGCCTGCTGACCGGCGCCCAAGATGCAGAGATCGACGTTATTTACGCCCGATCTTATTAACGACGGCGGTTTAAAATCAGATAACGCCTCTTGTTCATCCGAACAGGAGGCGTTATCTTTTGCTTAAAGCGCTTTTGGGTTACCTTCTCCATCTTTTTTTCAGGTACACCGGGAACAGCTTTTTCATTTTCGGCGGTTCCGTCAGAAGCGCTTCGCGGGATACGGTCGGAAATTTGCGTTCCTTCTTTTCAACCGGAGCCTTGCCCGCAGAGGTTTCAAGCTGTGCCGGCCGGTTTTCGTTGTTGCCGTAAAACTCCGGATCACCGCCACGTCCCAGACACACCACTGCCCCATTTTCATAAAGAAGGGCAATGCCGTCTCCGGAATCAAAGCAAAACTTGCGTTCGTCGAGATAAATTGCGGTAAAAACCACAGCATAGACAGCGAAGAAACAGATAATCGGGTTCTTGTTCATACGAGATGTTTTTTGAGTTAGTATTTCAGTTTAATTTATACGCGCAATGCCATCATTACAAAGAAGCGATCATCATGATTGACCAAAGTAATGAACAAAAAAATTTCTTATTGGCATAATTATGGCATATTTTAGTTTTTTGTCAACTCTCATATTTTCTACAAATAGCAAAACCGGTTGCATAAGCGGCAAAAAAATGTTTAAATTATCACCAAACTGTTTTAAACATAGATAAATATTTAACAAAATAAGGAACATTCGGTATGATGGAAATTTTCATCTTTTGTGTTGTCGGCGGCTACTTGCTCGGCTCAATCCCGTTCGGACTGGTTTTGACGCGGTTGGCCGGTCTGGGGGACATCCGAAAAATCGGTTCGGGCAATATCGGCGCTACCAACGTCTTGCGTACCGGACGCAAAGATCTGGCTCTGCTGACGGTGTTGCTCGATGCGTCAAAAGCCGGATTTGCCGCATGGCTGGCCGGTTATCTGGCACCGGAGCAAGATATGTTTTTTGCCGGAATTTTTACAAATACCAAACTGGTGGCTGCCCTGTATGCCGGCACGGCGGCCGTTTTCGGACATAACTTTCCGCTTTGGCTTAAATTCAAAGGCGGAAAAGGCGTGGCTTCTGCTTTTGGGTTTATTTTGGTTATCAACCCGATGATCGCCCTTCTGGCCTTGGGAACCTGGTTGGTTTTTGCTTTCACTTTCCGATATTCTTCTCTGTCTGCCCTCGCTGCCGCAATTTTAACCCCTTTGTATGCGTATTTTTATGCCGGCGAGGTTGAAACCATTTTTTTCAGCGCGATTGCCTTACTGGTGGTTGTCCGTCACCATGCCAACATCCACCGCCTGATCAAGGGAGAAGAAAGCAAAATTTCTTTTCATAAGAGCAAATAATGACTGCACAAGGAGATATCCTGTTCCGTCTGCAACTGATTAACACCGAAGGAATCGGCCCGGTCGGTTTTCATCGCCTGCTCAAACGATACTCTTCGGCCGAACAAGCGGTTGCCGAAGCGGCAAAGACAAAAAAAACGCCGTCTCTTCAATGGGCACAAGATGAATATGAGTGCGCCCGCGAATTTGGCGCGGTTATATTGTCCGAGACAGATCCCCGTTATCCGCAAAACCTGCTAAACGGCGATGATGCGCCGCCGCTTCTGTATATCAGGGGAAACACCGCTCTCCTCAATCATCATCCCTCGGTGGCTGTCGTCGGATCCCGCAACGCCACCATTGCCGGCCGCAAAATCACTTCGCGGATGGCCTTTGACCTTACCGAAAACCATGTTCTGGTGATTTCCGGCATGGCACGGGGAATTGACGCTGCCTCTCATAAAGGCGCTTTGTATGCCAAAAATCAAAAAGGGCCCACCGTTGCCGTGCTCGGAACTGGAATTGACAAGATCTATCCGGCGGAAAACGAAGCGCTTTATTACCAAATTGCCGCTCAAGGACTGTTGGTTTCCGAACTTCCGATGGGTACGATTGCCCAGAGCAGCAATTTTCCGCGTCGCAACCGAATTGTTGCTGGACTGGCTGACGCCACCGTGGTGGCTGAAGCAACCGAAAAATCGGGTTCGCTGATCACCGCCCAGATGGCAAACCGCATGGGGAAACCGATTTTTGCCGTTCCGGGGTCTCCGGGCGAGGCCCGTTCGGAAGGACCAAACTTTTTGCTGCGTCATGGTGCCCTATGGGCCGAAAGTGCCACCGATATTCTGAAAAGTCTCGGTGACCGGATACCCGAGGCACCGAGTGAATTTATCAGCCTGCGCAAAAACGATTTATTCACAAAGCCCCTTGACATTTTGCAAAAAACTGTTGATATTCCACCGGTGAAGGCCAGTCACAATGTTTCGATTTTGGAGTATCTGACCGCCGAGGGCACCGATATCGATGACATTATACGGAGTTCCGGCCTTGATGCATCTACTGTTGCGATGCTTTTGATCGAATTGGAAATGGATGAAAAAATTATCCGCCTGCCCGGTAACAAGATTGCCTTAAGCGGCAAGAACCTGAAAGTAAGAAGATGAAATTAGTTATCGTAGAATCTCCCGCCAAAGCTAAAACTATCAATAAGTATTTAGGAACAGATTATAAAGTGCTGGCCAGTTTCGGTCATATCCGTGACTTGCCGAGCAAAGACGGTTCAGTGCAACCGGACCACGATTTTGCCATGAGCTGGGAGCTCAGTCCAGGAGGAAAAAAACGCCTTAATGACATCATAGCCGCGGTTAAAGAAGCCGACACCATCATTCTCGCCTCCGACCCGGATAGAGAAGGTGAAGCGATTGCCTGGCATATTTTAGAAGAGCTGAAAGCCAAAAACAAAATCAAAGACAAAAAAATCGAACGAGTGGTCTTTCACGAAATTACCAAGTCCGCCGTTACCGAAGCAATTAAAAATCCGCGCCAGATTGACGATAATCTGGTATCCGCTTATATGGCACGCCGCGCTCTCGACTATCTGGTCGGGTTCAACCTGTCGCCGGTTTTATGGCGAAAACTGCCCGGCTCCAAATCGGCAGGACGGGTTCAGTCGGTGGCGTTACGTCTGATCTGCGAACGGGAAATTGAAATCGAAAACTTTAAGCCCGAAGAATATTGGACCGTCGATGCCGAGTTGTTTACTTCCAAACAGGCTCTGATCAAATCACGACTGATTGTTTTGGACGGCAAAAAACTTGAAAAATTTGACATTAACAGCGAAGCCAAAGCTCTGGACGCCAAAGCCAAAATCGAGGCTCAGGAGTTTTCGGTTGCCAACGTCGAACGCAAAAAAGCCAACCGTTACCCGGCAGCGCCGTTCACAACTTCTACCCTGCAGCAGGAAGCGGCGCGCAAACTGCGTTTTTCAGCCAAGAAAACCATGCAGATTGCCCAAAAGCTTTATGAAGACGGTTTGATCACTTATATGCGTACCGATGCGGTCAACCTGTCGAAAGAAGCTATTGCCGCCTGCCGCGAAGTGATCGGTAAATATTTCGGCGATGCATATCTGCCAAAAACACCTAAGGAATATAAGACCAAATCGAAAAACGCACAGGAAGCGCACGAGGCGATCCGCCCGTCTGACGTTACCAACACGCCTAAAAAAATGGAAACCAAGCTCGACAACGATGCACATCGTTTGTACGAGCTGATCTGGAAACGTACGGTTGCCTGCCAAATGAATCCGGCAGTGCTCGACAAAGTCAGCATCGATTCTTGTTCCGCCGACGGCAAAATCACCCTGCGCGCCAACGGCCAGGTCATTGCTTTCGACGGTTTCTTAAAGCTTTACCAGGAAAGTTTTGATGACGAAGAAGAAAACGACGAAAACCGGATTCTGCCGAATGTTGAAATCGGCGAAAAAGAAACCAAAGGAGAAATTCTGACCGACCAACACTTCACAGTACCGCCGCCGCGCTTTACCGAAGCCAGCCTTGTCAAAAAGCTCGAAGAACTGGGAATCGGACGACCGTCTACCTATGCCACCATCATTGCGGTTTTGCAGGAACGCAAATACGTTAAAGTTGAAAAACTACGTTTTATCCCCGAAGAACGCGGCCGCATTGTAACCGCCTTTTTGGAAAACTTTTTCCAAAAATACGTCGAGTATGATTTTACTGCTCAGATGGAAGAATTTCTTGATGATATTTCCGCCGGTGAAATGGAATGGCGCAAGCTGCTTACCGGCTTCTGGACAAAATTTATTAAAAACATTGATGCGGTTACCCCGCTGCAGATGAGCGAAGTAATTGACAAAGTTGACGAAGTGTTGGCCAAGCATCTGTTCCCCGAACGCGAGGACGGCAGCGATCCGCGCAGTTGTCCCGACTGCAAAAACGGTCGTTTGGGCATCAAATTCGGCAAGTTCGGCGCCTTTATCGGTTGTTCCAACTATCCGGAATGTAAATACACCAAACAGCTGATCGACACCACGGCCGAAGAAGAAGCCGCTGCCGCTCATGCCGCCAACAAAACCCCCAACCCCGAAGACAGGGTTCTGGGCGAGTTGCAGGAACAAAAGATTTATCTCAAAAAAGGCCCTTACGGATATTATGTTCAGTTAGGCGAAGACGACCCGAAATCAAAAGTCAAGCCCAAGCGCTGTTCTCTGCCCAAAGGCGTCACTCCCGAAGACATCACGCCGGAACAGGCTTCCGTATTACTCTCGCTGCCACGCCATCTGGGCAACGGCATTGAAGCCAATATCGGCAAGTTCGGCACCTATCTTAAACAAGGCAACAAGTCCAAGTCGCTTTACGGCAATGACAACATCTTTAACATTACGTTGGAACGGGCGGAAGAACTGCTGAAAGGAGCCCCGGAAAAATCTCCGGCACAAGTCATCGGTACCCATCCCGAAAGCAAGCTGGAAATTACTTTAAACAGCGGACGCTATGGCCCGTACCTTAAATGCGGTAAAAACAATTATGCTTTGCCGAAAGAATTTAAGGACAAGCAGCCGACTTTGGAAGATGCGGTAAAAATAATTGCGGCAAAAAAATAAAGCAACAAAATCCGATTCATCTTTATAGAAAACGCCCCCGATTTTCGGGGGTGTTTTTGTTCTGCCTGACCGGCAGCAAAAACCCCTCT
>OHPL01000421.1_pt1 | contig 27315 bp, 17 predicted proteins | sample 1577711 | NCBI WGS metagenome assembly OHPL01 (sample SAMEA3879538, study PRJEB24766) | human gut metagenome | biome: human-associated habitat; feature: feces | place: USA | collected 1985/1987
GGAGATATAGCCCTTGATCCCGTTCATACCGCACCTCCGCATGGATAATACTCAACACGATACATTATATACGAATATCCGAAGAAACACAAGGCATCCGGCGAAGTGTTCAGAAAAAAGTTACCTATGCAGGGAAGCACAAGAAGCATCGCTGCGAAGGAAGGGAGAAAACGTGGCAAGCAGGGCAAAGAGGTACCCACTTTGCTTTTCGGGCAATTTCCGCCGCCGCGAAAACTGCCCTCTGCTTGTCAGGGGCAGCGCCCCTGAAACCCTTTGAACACACATAAATGTGTGGCTGCGCGTTTCTGCGAAACGCTTTAGGAGCATGGCCGTTACTGGCGATCATGCTCCTGTTTCTTTTCCTCGCTGCGCTCATCCTTGCCCAGCATACGATCCACGTTCTGCTTGTGGAGCAGCAGCTCGCGCATCTCGTCACGGGCGGTGCGGTATTCGGCATACGCCGCCTTTTTTTCGGCAAGCAGCTTGGCATATTCCTCCTGCAAGCTCTTGACGGTAGGGAGCTTTTTCACGCCCAGCTCGTCAAAGGCGTTCTTCGCCGCCTTGTGCAGAAGGATGTCTCTCTCATGCTCCGCGAGATACTTTTTCGAGTAACCGGCCTTGCGGTAGCCCGCGTAAACGTCGCGGGTCTTGGCGTAGTTGATGATATGCGTTTTCAGCACGGCGATCTCCGCCATGCGCGTCTCCGCCGCCTTGATCTGCGCGGACAGCGCGTGAAATTGCTCCGTGGCGGCAGCGGCTTTTTCCTCCAGCTCCGCATAATCCAGCAAGCCGTGCTCCCGCAGATAATTGTAGGTCTGCGCCATCTGCTTGACGTTGAACACCTTTGCCCAGCGCTCGTAACCGCCGCCCTTCCCGGCTTGCAGCTTCGCCTCGATGTCGATGAGCAGCGTATTCTTTTTCCGCGTGGCCTGCGTCCGTTTTTTGCGCGGCGTATGCTCCTTTTCTCCGGCGAGGACGGCGCGCAGCTCGTCCTCCGAATAGCCGTTGATGGAGGCCAGACGGGCAAAGCCCTTTTTGTCGGGGTGGCGCAGGGACAGCGTATTCCCGCGCCGTCTGACCTCGCAGCCAGCATCGCGCAGCAGCTTCAAAAGCGCGTCAAAGCTGTCGGGCTTCTTCAAAAGCGCCGCGTCGATGAGACCGCAGAGCAGCTCCCGGTGGGAGGGCTTCGCGTTGTCGCCCAGCCACGTGCCGTAGTGATTTTTCCCGCGCTTGGGCGCTGCGATGACGGACAGCCGGTGCTCGGTGCAGATGGCGTCGCTGAGCCTTGCGACCGCCCTGCCGGAGCCGAGAAAATCCCGAAACTTTCGCTTGCAGTCCAGCGTGGTGGAGTTCCAGATGATGTGATTATGAATGTGTTTTTTGTCGGTGTGCGTGGCAACGAAAAAGGCGTGTCGTCCTTTCAGAAACCGCTCGGCAAACTCATAGCCCACGCGGTTCGCCTCCTCCGGTGTGATCTCTCCGGGCTTAAAGGACTGGCGCACCTGATAGGCGATCACGTCGTGCCGCTGCTCCCGCCCTGTGATGGTCTGGTACTGGCGCTTGGAGTAAAGAAACTCCGCGTCGGCGGTTTTCGGGTCGCATTCGTAGGCGGAGATCAGCTCGCCGCCCTGCGTCTTTTCTGGATTCTTGGAGTAGTCGATGCGGTCAGTCAGGCAGTCAGCAATTGTCTTGCCGTGACTGACGTGCATGGAAATGATGCGTGTGGTCGCCATGGGGCGCGGCCTCCTTTCGGTGGGATGGATTTGCAACTTTTTTCTGAACAATGCGCCGCTCCGATTGTAAAAGCGCCTAACAGGTGTTATACTATGCAAAAGGAGCGTGGAGTGTATGAGCTTTGCAGACGCTATTATCAAGCTGCGCAGCGAGCGCAGGATTTCGCAAAAAGAGCTTGCGGAGGATTTGAATGTGAGCTGCGCAACGGTAAACCGTTGGGAGAACGGAAGAACCGTTCCGAATAAGATGACGATGTTCGTTATACGGGAATACTGCAAACGCCATGGGGTAGCATTTGCCTATGATGAGGAACAGAAACGGGGTGACGCGGGATGAATCTCGGCAGAGAAACCGAAACGCTTGAATTTAAGAAGTCCACCGGAGAGCTGAAGGAAGGGATTATTTCCATCGGCGCGATCCTCAACAAGCATCAGAAGGGCGAGCTGTATTTCGGGGTCAGGCCGGACGGTACGCCCATCGGACAGGAAATCTCCGAAAAAACGCTGCGGGACATCAGTCAGGCAATCTCCAATCATATCGAGCCGCAGATTTTTCCTGAGATACAGACCGTGCGCATCGACGGGAAAGAGTGCATCCTTGTCCGCTTTGAGGGTTACAATACGCCATACTTTGCGTATGATGTTGCCCGCATCCGCGTTGCGGACGAGGACAAGGTGCTGTCCCAGCAGGAGCTTGTGGCCTACCTGAGAAAGCAGGACGGCGCAGAGGACGCATGGGAACGGCGCGTGTCAAACTTTCTTGTGAAGCAGGTAGACGGAAAGCTGGTCGAGCGGTATATTGAGCGCGGGCATGAGGCAAAGCGCATTGAATTTGAATATGCGGATAAGACCTCTGCGCTGAATAAGCTGCTGCTGACCGAGGGAGAGCATCTGCTGAACGCGGGCATGGTGCTGTTCTGTGAGAGTATGCACGCAGAGCTGCAAATGGCGATCTTCGCGGGAACGGAGCGGCTGACGTTTCTGGACATCCAGCGTCATCGCGGAACGGTGTTTGAGCTGGTGGCGCTTGCCGAAAAATACATCATGAGCAATATCCACTGGCGCGTTCATTTTGACGGTTCCTTGCAGCGCAAGGAGATTCCCGAAATCCCTGCCGACGCCATCCGCGAGGCTCTGATCAACTCCTTCTGTCATAAGGACTACGGCGCTTGTCAGAGCAACGAGGTCGCCATCTACAAAGACCGTGTTGAGATTTATAATCCGGGCAGCTTCCCGGAGGGCTACAAGCCGGAGGACTTCATCAGCGGCGATGAGCGCCCCGTGCGCAGAAATCCGCTGATTACCTCCATCCTCTACTACTCAAAGGATGTGGAGAGCTTCGGCACAGGCTTGAAGCGGATTGCCGACGCCTGCAACGAAGCAAATTGCCGGTTTGCGTTTAAGATTATGAAGTCAGGGTTCGTTGTTGTGTTCTTCCGCAGTGAAAGTCACGACGCACAAGATAACGCACAAGTCGGCGCACAAGATAACGCACAAGTCAGTATCAGAGATAAGATTTTGGCCTGCTGCCAAGAGCCGCGTTCCAGAATCGAGATCGCCGCATACTGCGGATATAAAAGCGTCCGCAGCCTTATGCAATCCCATTTGAAGCCCCTGCTGGAAAGCGGGCAGCTTCGCATGACCATTCCCGACAAGCCCAACAGCCGCAATCAAAAATATGTTGCGGTCAAACCGGAGGAATGATATGTTCACCTATATTTCCATTGAAGAATTTGCGGACGGCGTAGTAAAAAACAACAAGGACGCCAACCGCAGGGAGCTGATCGCGGCACTGCGGGAATCCCTTGCCGCCAAGAAAAACGGCGCAAGATGCATGATCTGCGGCGCGCCCATCTGGGCGGCCGGCAGCGCCATCACGGGGACGAATATGTGCTTCACCTGCACCACCGGAGAGGCCGACGACAGTGAGGATTACGAGATCGAATAAAACGAAAAGCGCGGGGCGATATGCTCCGCGCTTTTGCTTGATGCGGTGTTTCTGAAAACAGCCTTATCCATATATCCAGTCCCGAAGCATATAGCGTAGGACATGGAGCTTTGCCACCAGCCAGCCCGCCAGCATAGGAAGCCCGTAGGGGCTTATGAGGAACGCGATCACCAGCAGCCCCACGCCGTAGCTGACGGAATCCACAAAGAGTATGAACAGACCGAAAAAGCCGAGAATGGCGGCGGGGATGCAGAGGATGCCGCTGGAGAGGCCGACAACGAACACAAGAAACCATGACACGACGGCAAGCACAGCCATGACCGGCGCAAACAGAAGTTTCAAAAGAAAGCGCATCTCTTTTTCCTCCATTCGTTTTGTATTGTGAGAACAGGATACAGGAATATGCTCCAGATTGCAAGGATGACGGGGAACAAAAAAGCAGGGGCGGCCTGCGCGCAGCAAGCCGCCCCCACATGGGATAAATACCCCATTATCGGATGGCTGCAAGGCGGGACAGGATACCGCTTGCCGCCTGCCAGATCCGCTCCTGATTTTGGAGTATATCATCCATATCCGCAGCGTAAACGCGCCCTGTTTCATGCACCCGCCGCGCAAGCTGATTGAGATTGTTGGAGGAATACCGCAGCAGCGACACCAGCTCCCGCAGCTCCGGCAGATCGAGCTTCACCACATAGCCGTCAATGGCCATTTTCCGAAGATATGCGCCCATGTTCGTTGTGCCGAGCTGCGCCATCTTCGCCTCAATCATCGCCCGTTCCTCCGGCGTCACACGGACTTTGAGCTGGATGTCCCGTTTCCGCTTCGCCATGTCACAGCTCCAAATCCTTCTTCTTTGCGGCAGGCTGCTTCTGCTCCGCCGAAGCCTGTTGCAGCTTGGAGCGGACGGAGGGACGCCGGAGGTTCTGGCTGCGGTCCTCGTCCTTGCCGATCAGGGCAAACACGCCCCTGCGGTCTTTGAGGGTCGTGAGGGCAAGGGTGGAAAAGGGCAGCAGCTTTTGCAGCGCCGCCGTGTCCTTTGTTCCGGCGCGTTCCATGAAGTCACGGGACACCTCTGCCATGAAATGCGTTCCGCCGGGGCTGTTGGGCTGCACAGGCTCTTGCAGCTTGCCCAGCAGCCGCGCCGCCTCCGCTTTGATCTCGTCGGCTGTGAGGGGCTGCTCACGCCGCGCCCCCGTGAGAAACAAATCCGTCAGGCCGGGGTGGGAGCAGACCACAAACTGCACCGAGCGGTCGCTATCCATGCCGTCTTTGTTTTCATAGACGGGGATGGTATTCGCCCAGCGCTTGTTGTCCCGCGAGATACGTCCGTCGTAATCAAAATGGCGGACGGTAGCCGCCAGGACGTAGAGCATCCGCTCCTGTCCGAACTGCTCCGCCACCTGTCCCACCGCCGCAGCGTCAAGGCGGTTGTCATGGTAATTGTCCCGGATGGCGGCTTCAATGGCGTCCTTACAGCTCACATTGGCGCAGAAGGACGCGCGGTAAACGTCCAGCTCCCCTTGTTCCCGCGCGTGATCGGCGGGGTAGGGATAGACCGGCAGCTCCCGGAGCTTTTTTGCTTCGTCTTTTGCCGTGTCCTCGATGCTGTCGCGGATCGTATCCATGTAGCCGGTTTCCAGATCGGAGAACTTGTCGTAGAGGATCGCCATAGGCGAGGGGGACAGCAGCAGCGCCCGCGTTTCCGCCTCGCTGAGCGTCAGCTCCTCCATGCTCATCAAAATATCCTCCCGCACGGTGTATTCATAGCTGTGATGGAGGATTTCCTCCGGGGGCTGGCCCTTCAGCCAGTCCCGGTACTTGTCCTGCTCCCGTGAGAGCTTGTCGTATAACGATTGCTGTAATGCCTCGTTCATATTCATCGTGCCTCCTGTTCGTGAGATTTTTTCTTTTCCCCAGCGCCGTGGACGCTGGGCACCTTCAGCTTGCCGAGGACGGAGGGGCGTTTTGCCACCACATTCTCCGCCGCCTGTTCCATGGGCATCCGGTCGTCGATGTTCAGTTCTGCGTTCAGCTCCGCCAGCCGCGCGGATTTTTCTTTCAGCTCCGTTTCCTGCGGGAAGGGCTTGCCCAGCTCCGCCTTGGCCGTTGCAAGCTGCGCCTGCACGTTTTCAAGCCTGCCCTGCACCGTTTTGTACCGCTCCGGCATCTGGGCAAGGGCGTTGTCGATGCGGACAAGGTTGCCCCTTGCGTCCTTGCCCAGCTCTACCCGGTGGCTCATCTTCCCTTTGAGGGTGAGAATGAAGTCCTTGCCGAAGTTTTCCACGGTCAGCGACATGGCAAAGCCCCGGTAGCTGCCGATGGGAACGGGCTCCAAGCCCTTTGCGTCCTTGAACGCTTCCAGAATGGCGGCACCGGCATTGTCCTTATCGGTGAGGAAATCCCCCTTGACCTCCATACCCGCAAAGCCGTCCTTGGGGTGGGGATGCTGCTCCAGCGTTTTCATATCCGCCTCAAAGCCGGAGAGGAAGCCTTTGTTTTCCTCAATCTGCGCCGGGAAATGCCGCAGGATGTTGTCCTCCAAACGGTACTGCTGGCTCTGGTGGTTGGCCTTCATCAGCCGCAGCCGCGCCACGTCCACGTCGAGGTCCATTTTTTCACGGATGCGCTCGTCTCCGGCGCACAGCGCCTTGATCTCGGCATAGGAGAGCGCCGCCTCGTCAATATCCTCACAGCTTCTCACCGGGGATTTTGAGGTCATGATCTGGGAGATGAACTTCTGCTTATTTTCCACCGTCTGCCAGAGGTATGCGTCGAATGTGGATTCCGTGACATAGCGGTAGATGTGTACCTCCTTGTTGCGGTTGCCCTGCCGGATGATGCGCCCGCTGCGCTGCTCCAGATCGCCCGGCCGCCACGGACAGTCGAGGTCGTGGAGCGCCACAAGCCGGTCCTGCACGTTCATGCCCGCGCCCATTTTGAAGGTGCTGCCCATGAGCACACGCACCTGACCGGAGCGCACCTTTGCGAATAACTCCTTCTTTCGGACTTCCGTGTTCGCCTCATGGATGAATGCGATCTGCTCGCGGGGGATTCCTCTGGCAACGAGCTTTTCCCGGATGTCGTCGTAGATGGTAAAGGGTGGCTCCTCCGGTTCGGTTTCCGCGTCAATGGCAGCCTCCAGCGCGTGAAGCTCCGGGCTGTCCGTGCCTTTCGCGGCGATCCTGCCGCTTTGCGCCGTTTTACCCTTGGGGGTGGAAAGTGGCGATAGGTACGATTTTGATGTTATCTCCAACTTTTCCCCCGCCCTAAACCGTGCATGAACCTTTCAGCTCACACGGCTTGCCATCAAGGGCAAATTGATTTACATTTTAACAACTCTCAACATGAACAAGACTTCTGAGCTTATCAACTTTGGTTTTCTGTTTCGGAATGAGGTTTAAGGAATCCGTAAGCCTTGCAATAGTGTCGGTATCGGTAGCGTGAATAAGCCTGTGGGCATTTCCGCATAACAAAATCAGATTTTGGTATGCATCTGTGCCTCCGTTGCAACGTGGGACTTTGTGGTGACAGAAAATATCTCCAATCATCAGCTTCGCCCCGGTTACGGCACATTTACCCATTTGAGCCGAGTATAGTGACAATCTGTTGTCGTTATACTCTATGGTGGCATTCCAGACCGGGTTTCGCATCAGATAATGCAGAATCTCCATATCAACTGCTTCCAGTTGTTTATGAATCATTGCCCTACCTTCTGCGGTGTACGAGTTCACACCACGTTTTCGCTGAATGGGATGCCTGTGCTTGACATAGCCTATTGGCGCAAGCGCAATTCCTCCTACATATCGCAACTGCTTACTTTTTCCGTACCGTTCCTTAATCACGTTTGCTATATGGCACGGAATCCGATTCTTTTCAACCTCTGCTGCCGTTTTTAACCGCTGTCGAAATCTTGTTTTCTGGCTCTTTTGGACTGAAAAGGCTAATCCTCTGAAATCCTTGCTGACCTTGGTCGCCATGCTGTAGTAGTCATGGACACCGAGTACAAAGGCATTGTATTTCGCAATTTCCTCATATTCGGAATGTGCCGCATTCTTCGGGTACTGAATCGCATGGGTCAGTTCCGCAAGGTTGTCTTTAATTTTCTTAATGGATTTCTCTCTGACATGGCTCTCTACAACAAATTTGGTTTGTCCCTGTTTGGTTTTGCCCCTGGGAATCACTTTCAGTCTGAATCCCAGAAAATCGGAATAGTCCTCTTTCAGGCTGATTACCTTGGACTTCTCCGGGCTTATATCCAGACCGAGACGCTCTTTTAGCCAGTCCTTTGTTGCATGGAACAGCTTGACCGCATTAGGATAGCTGCTGGTAAATATTTTGAAATCATCTGCATATCGGACACAGGTTATTTCTTTCAATCCGCTTCTACGCAGGGACGCATACTTATTACCATGATTGGGGCTGCCATTGCGGTTAGGCGTTTGCTTGAACGGATATTGTGTTGGAATGTTTTCCCATTGGCTTGCCAACCACCAGTCCAGTTCATTCAGCACAATGTTTGACAGAAGCGGAGAGATGATACCGCCCTGCGGTGTCCCTTTCTCTGGAAACCCAATTCCTGCCACTTCCGCTTTCAGCATTGCAGATATAATAGAAATCAGCTTTTTGTCACATATTCCAAGTGTCCACAGTTGTTTTAGCAGCTTGCCATGGCTCACATTATCGAAGAATCCCTTAATGTCAATGTCAACTACATAATGCAGATGGCTTAGCTGCATATTTTTATGGACTTGAGAAATTGCGTGCTGCTGGCTTCTGTTTGGCCTGAATCCGTAGCTGTGGTCATGGAATTTTGCTTCACAAATTGGCTCTAAAACCTGTAGAACACATTGCTGAACAAGTCTGTCCATAATGGTCGGTATCCCCAACGGTCTTGTCTTACCATTGTCCTTTGGTATCTCTACTCGGCGAACACTTTGGGGGACATACCAACTGAATTTCCGTTGTACAAGCACAACGAGCTTTTCTTCAGAGAGCTTTTCTAAGTGCTGTATGGTCTTGCCATCTGTGCCTGCTGTTTTGCTTCCTTTATTCTTCTTGATGTTCCGGTATGCCAATTTGATATTTTCCGGCAGGGTGATAATTTCCACCAGCTTGGTGAACATCTTGCCATCCATACTTTCGGCATACAGCTTATCTTGAATTTTCTGGAAATCGTAATATTCAGCATGGCGCAGTTTCGATTTCTTCAAAGCCTTTTTCTTTGTTGCCATAGTCGGTCATCACTCACTTTCGTGGGCTTAACCTTTCTTAGTCCTACTCGAACCTATGCGTGTTTGTTAATAATGATATTTTCAATTTACTCTTGACTACAGCCCGTCCCTCCACCGCTTACTTTTTTCACGGCTTCTAAATTCAACCATCGCTGACTGAATACGGTACCATGGCTGCACCTTCCTCCCGGATTAAGAAAAGTTATACTGCGCCTTCATTCCTGACGACACAGATTTCCTTTTCATGCTTCATAGCGTGCAATCGCTCCACATCCGGGACTTTCTACGTTCCGATATTCCTATCTGTACATGATGCCCTTAGACTATCCTTTTGGCCAGTATGCTGGATAGCACCTGTAATGCTATAGGGAATTTCATTGCGACCGCCTTACTTTACCCCACATACACCATTTTCATGGCAACGGCATTTCTACCGTTCTTTCTTCTTGACCCATACATTCGGACTTTCGTCAGTGGTTGTCAGCCACATTCTTGTCATAGGCATTTTATAGACCCCCGACCTATAGACCGCACTATCCACCTCTGGACAGCTTTCCACATCTGCCTTACGGCTCTGTTTGGACGGTTCTCAGCCGACTTCAACGTGCTGTGTCAGCGCAGGATATTGCACTCCTTTGCTTCCAACGTAGTATCAGGTGAGCGTTTCAGGGCGTTACCCCATCATTCCACTCTTCAGAATATCAGTTAGGGAAAACTCTGTTTTCCCCGCTACTTTTACCTCCTTACAGGCTTTCGCCCACATAAAGTTTATTTGTAGCAACGTATCGCTACACGGTCGCAGAATACCATCTGTGTCGATTTCTGATCGGCGGTGCGCTGCCAAATATCAAAAACATTCTCCGCACACGCGCCCACCTTGCTTGTCTCGCTGTCGGGGAGCATATCGTTCATGAGCCGCTGATCCAAGGCGAGCTTTCTGCCGTCATTGGTGATGAGGAGCATGTTATCCACGCTGGAATCCACCATCTTATTGCGGACACGCTCGGCTCGTTCTGAAAGAGAGGCCACCATTTCCTTTTGCGTTTCCGATGGCTTCAAAACAACGCTGTGGTAATGGGCCTCCGGCACGGGGAGCTTGAGCATATCCGCCGTTTGAATATCTGCGGTCTCCTTGAACATTGCCATGAGCTCCGGTAGATTATAGAACTTGGCAAACCTCGTTTTGGCGCGGTAGCCCGTGCCCTCCGGAGAGAGCTCGATGGCTGTCACCGTCTCACCGAAGGTGGAGGCCCAGGCATCGAAGTGGAGAAGGTCATTCCTGCGCAGCGCTCCGTACTGGAGATACTTCTGCATGGTGTACATCTCCACCATGCTGTTGGAGATGGGTGTGCCGGTGGCAAACACAACGCCTCTGCCGCCGGTCAGCTCGTCCAGATACCGGCATTTCATATACAGGTCGCTGGACTTCATCGCCTCGGTTTGGCTGATGCCGCCCACATTCCGCATTTTTGTAAATGCGGCGAGGTTTTTATAGTAATGCGCCTCATCGATGAAGATACGGTCAACGCCCAGCTCTTCAAAGGTCACAACATCATCCTTGCGGGACTGGTCATTGAGCTTGTCCAGCTTCTGCTTGACCGTTTTCTTGGTTCGCTCCAGCTGCTTGATGGAGAAATTATCCCCACGGTTTTTCTTCAATTCAGAAATGCCGTCCAGCACTTCATCCAGCTGTTGCTGCAGGATGGCACGCTGTCGTTCCAGGGACATGGGGATCTTTTCAAATTGGCTGTGCCCAATGATGACCGCATCGTAGTCGCCGGTGGCAATGCGCCCGCAGAACTTCTTGCGGTTCTTGGTCTCGAAGTCCTTCTTGGTGGCGACAAGAATATTGGCGGAGGGATAGAGCTGCAAATACTCCGCCGCCCACTGTTCCGTCAGATGGTTGGGAACCACGAACAGGCTTTTTTGACACAGGCCCAGCCGTTTGCTCTCCTGCGCAGCCGCTACCATCTCGAAGGTCTTCCCGGCCCCCACCACATGCGCAAGCAGGGTGTTGCCGCCGTAGAGGATATGGGCAATGGCATTGACCTGATGCGGCCTCAGCGTGATCTCCGGATTGATTCCCACGAAATTCAGGTGGCTGCCGTCATACTCACGGGGGCGAATGCTGTTGAACTTCTCGTTATACAGCTTGGTTAGCTGCTCCCGGCGTTCCGGATCGCTCCATATCCAGTCTGCAAAGGCCTGCTTAATAAGCTCCTGCTTGCCCTGTGCGATGGCGGTTTCTTTCTTATTGAGCACAGCCGTTTTCCTGCCGTTTCCGTCCTCGATGTAGTCGAAGATTCTTACATCCCGGAGGTTCAGGGTTTCCTCCATAATCTTATAACCGTTGACTCTACCGGTACCGTAGGTATTGTGAGCTTTCACATTGCTGCGGTCGTAGGATTTCCCCTCCACATTCCATTCACCGGTGTACTGCGCGTAGTGAACATGGATATTCCATTGGCAGTAGCGCGGGGTGCTGAACAGCTCAAACATGAACTCCTCGATGGTTTCCGGAGGCAGCCATGTTGCGCCCAACCTTACGGAAATTTCACTTGCCGTCAGGTCAACCGGCTGCACCGCCTCAAGAGCACGGACATTCTCACCGTAATCCTCGGGGTAGAGCTCCGCACTCTGCTTTGCCCAACGGAGCTTTTCACGGACATTGCCGGAGAGATATTCATCGGCAGGGAGATACTTCGGCTTGCCGTCCTCTTCGCTTATGTGCATGGGGTTGAGGAAAATAACACCCTTCAAATCCTCGAACAGCTCCTGCTCGGTTTTGCCGGTGAGCTGCGACATATACGGCATATCGATTCTTGCTTTTTCTGCAAGGGACAGAGCATAGGCCTCGGAAGCCGTGTCAACCGACTGCACCGTTACCTTCTGCTTGATGGTTCGTTTGGCGAACATATCTGCCTTGCGGAGGAAGTTGCCCTCATCGTCCAGCACCTCCAGCGAGGCAAGCAGGCAGTAGGAGCTGTCGGAATTGAATGCCGAATTGTTGGCTCTTGCGCTGATAAGCCCATATTTTTTGCTGAAATCATCATAGAGTCGATTGAGTTTTTCCTGCTCTGCCTTGATATCGGCATCGGGATAGTCCTCCGTCTGGTACTCAATCAGCGTCCGGACACAATCACGGATGGCAATCATGCCTTTGATGCGGCTTTCGGCAGTTGCAGAAACATCCACGGGATTCATGCGGCTGTTTTCACGGTAATAGATTTTACCGTCCACCACCGTGAAGCTGAAATTGCGCACATCAGGGTCAGCGGGAATAGAAAGGTCCTCATCCTCCGCTTCAAAATCGTCGATTTCAAATTCGGTAATCTCGGCATGAATGTTCTGGATAGCATCCCGCAAGAGGTCCCCAAGCTCTGCATTTTCATAAGCAATACAGGCGGACTCCATGCCGTGAGGCCCGCTGACCATCTGCATGTCGCCCAACACCATTTCAGGGTTGTCCACAAAATAGGCGTTCATCCGGATGCCATTGGCGTCGGTGGCCAGATGCACCCAATCGGGCTCAATATCCACCAATCGGTCACGCTTTTGGAGGAAGATAATGTCCGATGTGACCTCTGTGCCGGCAGCGGCCTTGAAGGTATCATTCGGCAGCCGGATAGCGCCGAGCAAGTCGGCTCTCTGCGCGATATACTTTCGGACATTGGGGTTTTCCTTATCCAGCGTACCCTTTGAGGTAATGAAGGCGATCACGCCGCCGGGTCTCACCTTATCCAAGGTGCGGGCGAAGAAATAATCGTGAATGAGGAAGTTGTGCTTATCATAGCGCTTGTCCGGCACCTTGAACTGCCCGAAGGGGACATTGCCGATTGCAGCGTCAAAGAAGCTGTCGGGAAGGTTTGTACTCTCAAAGCCCTGCACTGCGATGCTGTTTTTCTGATACAGCTGCTGGGCGATTCGCCCGGAAATGTTGTCCAGCTCCACGCCATAGAACTTCGCGTCATTCATGCTTTCGGGAACAAGTCCCATAAAGTTTCCGATGCCACAGGAGGGCTCCAGCACATTGCCGGTCTGAAAGTGCATATTCTCCAAGACGCTGTACACCGCCTTGACCACCACGGGCGGCGTATAGAAGGCCGTCAGCGTGGATTCTCTTGCCGACGCATATTCCTCATCGGAAAGCACATTCTTCAGCTCGGTATAATGGGGATTTTCCTCCTTGAAGAACTCGGATAGACCGCCCCAACCCACATAGTCGGCAAGTACGCGCTGCTCCGTGGGTGTTGCCAATCGGCTTTCCGCATCCAGCTTATTCAGAAGCTGAATGGCACGGATATTGTGATAGAACCGTTCCAGCGGTGTGCCCACGCCGATATCATCGCTCTCGATTTGAAAGTTGGTTCGGTACTCGGTGTTGATTTCCGGATGCAGCACATGAGGCACGACCTTGGAAGGCTTTTTCACTTGTAGAGGCGGGGCGAGCGCTTCTTCCTGGTCATCCAGCAAGGCCTCCGCATTGGGGTAGGTCACGACCTCGCCGTCTTTGACGGTGCTGATGGGCAGAGCATCCAATTCTTCGTCCGTTAGGCTCTCAATTTCGGAATCGTCTTCTGCCAAATCTTCCGTTTCTCTGAATACCCGTGTGCCGTCCGCACCAAACTCCGCCTCATATCGGTCAGTCTCTCGCGCTGCTTCCCGGTCTGCCTCTAAAGACAGAATATCCTCGTGAATCTTCAGGAGGTTTTCCGGCGTGAACTCGATATAATCGCAGTCCATCTCATAGTCATTTTCAGCTTCCATGAAGAACGGAGTATTGATGTCCGCAAGGAACTGATCCGACATTTCTTCAAGGTCATTTCGGAAGTCGGCGGCGTTTTCCGGATGGCTGGCAATGTCATACTGCTCGACAAGCTCTTCAAAAACAGAGAAATCAAGATCACCAGAAACATACTGTCCGCCTGCATCTGCATCGGGATTGAAGTAGATCCAGTGAACCTTGTTGCTGCCGGTGTCAAGGGATATTCTCGTCTTCGTATTGTCTGCGACAGGGGGTTCTTCCACGACTTGCAGCAGCTTGTCATTCAGCGGATTTTCTTTGAGCCGGTTATCGAACTCCTCACGAGACAGCTCTTTGTTAAACAGCGGGAACTGCGTATCAAAGAGGACGACCTTCTTCTCGTCAAAAGACAGCAGCTCGTATTCCTGCGTACCGATATAGACCGTATCACCGAGATGAAAGCGGTATTCCTTCCGGGGCTCCGGGGGAGGGTTCAGCTCATCAAAGGTCGGCTCAAGCGGCTTTGCCACATTGCTGTTCAACGCTTCCAGCATAGCCTCGCATCGTGCGGTCAAGTGGGTGTTGTCCGCAATGATCGTATTCATTGCTTTGCGCATCATGGGAAGGATGAAGTCACCCTCCGCTGTACGGGCGTGCATTTTCTTATCGCCCACGCTGAACGCACTCCAGCAGCTTGAGAGATAGTACAGATTCAATGCTTTGCTTTCCTCACCAAGCTGCGTCACGAAGTCATTGTAATCATAGACAATCGACCGGAACTCATCAGAGATTTCACCTCGTTTCCTCCGAGCTTCTGCCTGCTCCCGGTAGGCGGGATAGTCGTCCTTTTCGGCCTGGCTCAGATAGCGGTCGGTGCGAATCAGCTCCCCGATCCGCTTCTCGACCTTATTCCACCGCAAAAGCAGTTCTGCATCGGGCCGAGAGATTCTGCCTCTGCTGATTTTGATTCCCTTGGCGTCGTGGCTTTCATCGAGATTTCTGCCGGAAACGGCAGGATACGCGCCGCCGATGCCATATTCGTTTTTCAAAAAGGTGATATTGTTCTCGGAAGAATCCTGTTTGAGAAACTGCTCATAGATGCGGAATTTGCCCTGATGGATGCCGCTGCCCCGTGTCAGAATGGCGTCGATGTCCTCCTGAGAAATAGCAAAAGCGGAGGATTTTTCTTCCTCCGCTTCTGCGATAATTTCCTGCTGCTGTTCAACTGTGGGGAGCGTTACGCGTAGATCAGGTCGTTCAGAATCACTTCCTCCGCCGAGTGACGAATGGAATTCATCATCTGCACCCATCGCATCTGATCCTCCGCCTTCAGCTGCTCCGTCACTCCGTTCAGCGCCTTCATCTGCTCGGTCAGGTCGTTCAGCATCTTCTGCGCCTGCCGGTCCACCTCCTCCAAATGACTGTTCAGTGTTCCGTTCAGCAGCATCCCGGTGTAGATCCCATCCCGGTGCTCGCGGAGGAATGTCCGCCGCAGCATTCCATACTTCCCAAGCTTCGGGCTCTCCGGCACGGTCAGATCGGGAATCAGATAATCCCCCTGCATCGTATAGGTCAGTTCCATATTCGTTGCTCCTTTCCTTGTTTTCTGTTCGGTTCTTATGATACGCAGAAGCACCCTCCTGTGCAAATGTGCGAATCTTCCGCTTTTCCTCCTTCTCCATTTCCTTGACGGTTTCGCCCATTTCACGGATGACCATCTCAGAAATATCGCTGACTGCGGCACCGAGCACGGAGATAACCTCCACGGTGTTGAAGTCAAAGAGGTGGCTGAAATCCTCCCGGTCAAAATACTGCCTCGGCTCATACCCCGCACGGGAGAGTGCCATAAAAGCGACGCTGCTTTTCAGCGTGGTTTTCAGCCACGCTTCAAGGCTTGTGTCGTCCAGCTCCTCCAGAAAGCTGCCGGCTTTGACAGCGTTCAGCTCCATGAGATAATCTGAAAGATTATCCTCCACGGCATAACCGGAAATATCCATGAGAAGGTGCGGGAAATCTCGCGGCTCCTCCACATCGCCGAAGCTGGCCTGAAGGCTTTCCGATACCGCATATTCGTACTCTGGCTTCATCTGCCAAAGGGTGATGTTCCTTCCGGCACGGCTGTTGGTGTCGGAGATATCAAAGACATGTCTCAGCTTGTAGGGAACATCTCTGTCGATCAGCAGCGCGATGCCTTTCGTGCCCTTGTTTACCCATCTGCCGAGTTTATTCCATGTGTCGATTTCCGCACACGCCGTTGCATCCGGCTTCTGCGCATGGATGAGCAGCTGCTCCTTAAAGCTGTACTTGTAGTTGTTTGCCGCCGTAATCAGAAAATCGGTATATTGGTCGGCATTGGAGGCGATATCCCTGGCAGTCTGGGACGCCATCTCCAAAATGATTCTGTATTTGCTCGGCATGGGAACTCCCTCCTTATCTTACTTTGATCGTGACCTCAACGGTCTGCTCACTCTCTCCGAGGATCGACGCAAATAAAAGCCCGGTTCTGGCGTTGGACACCTTGGTCACCAACTCATTCAACCGGTAGACGGTGGTATTGATCTCTTTCTGGTTATCTGCGTAATAGTAGCCCGTTTCATCGCTGCAAATAGGAAAGCCATCCTGTCGCAAGGCGCTGATCTTGCGGCGAATATTTCGTCCGTCAAGCAGAAACAGCTTTTCAAGCTCCTTGCTGTGGATGGCATTTTCTTTGCCAATATGATTTTTACGGAGATACTCACAGATGGCTTTCTTCTTATCCATAGCTTCTCCTTATCTCGCAGGTTCGTGTTCTTTTTTCTTTGGGTGCATTGCCGGAGGCTTTCTATGGGGATCGTCCTCTACGGAAAGCCCCTTGGGCAGGGTATCCAGGTCGTTCAGAAACGCACGGGAAATGGTCTTGCCGTCCCGGTCTCGGTACAGGACAACACACAGCGGCACACCGCAGTCCAGCTGATTTTTTAGGTCGGTCATAAAAGCTGTCTCATCCATGTATTCGGTGCGTTCGACTACCTTGCCCCGAAAGTCCAAATAGTCAATTCGTGCTACCGGATTGGCTTGCTTTTTTTCCATACCAATGTGCTGCGCAACGGCCCATTCCGGCATCTGAATGAGGTCGCTGAAGGAGATCTCCGAAAGCGCCGTATGATTCATCTCTCGCAGCGAATCGAACTGCCGCATACCCAGAATCTTTCCGTCCAAATAAACCCCAATATGGCAATCCTCCAGGTTCGCGTAGACCCGCAATGTATGTCCTCTTTCCAGCGTTTTGTGACCCAAGTCAACCTTGCGCAAGTCAGAGAAATTTGCTTTGCACCCAAATTCCCGCATACAGTAACTGTTTAGAAGCTCTCCAGCCTCCAAGAACTGTTCCAATCGATCCAGAGTAAGATAGCTGCAGCCAATAGCTGCGGGCTTGTCGCTTCTCATGCGGATTATGGCATCTTCATAGCCGTCCATACCAGGCCTCAGCAGGAAACGATCGCTGACCTCGCGAATCATTTGAAAGGCCCCAGTAGCATCCCAGCAAGCGGCATTCACCGCCCGTATCGTTTCTTTATTAAAAACACAGATTTCAACCAGCGACTGCGTAGTATCGTAGTGCACCCATTGAATCTTGCCGTCGTTCAGGTCTGGATAAAACACATCTATCTCTTTGCTCGTATCAACGCTCAAATACTTTTCCTCCTTCCCGCGGTGGTTCATCGTGCCTCACCTCGTTCTCTCTGTCGGGTAGGAAAGCTCCAGCCGTACACCTTCCCGATCTCATCGCCAAGCCTGCGGGTGACACGGGCAATATCTGCCCTGGTGGCTGTGCCGTTGTAGATTTTTTCTTTGAGTCGGTCCTTCTGCGCCTGGGAAACATTGTCCTTATATACCCGATAGAGATAATGGTTTGTGCCGTCATGGTGGGTGTCATCGCACCGGAAGTCTCCGTTTCGGTCCACATACCATGTGGTGTAGTCGTAATCAGAGTAAAGGCAGTCACGGATATTGCCGCTGGGAATTTCTTTGTATCCCGTGCGCCTGCCATTCCAAAGCCCCAGAACGGCAACAACCAGTATCGGCTGCGAAAGCTGGATGTCCAAATTCAGGCGTTCGTCCTCAAGATAATGCCCATTTTCCTCATACATCATGGCGACGCGCTCGTCATCGGAAAGCGTCGGATATTCTTCCTCCATCCAGTCTTTCCACTCCTCATAGTCAAGGTCAGCATTGGACCAGATGCGATAATCGTCCTTACTCATCGTGCATCACCTCTGTCCTTCGGCATCACAGGTTTTCCGTCCGCATCGTAATTTCTAGGGTCTGCGGCGGGCACCTGAAAGCCGAACATAGAGCCGGCCTTCATGGCTTCTTCCTGCGCCTTGCTGACGCCGAGCTTTGTGTTGTACTCATTCACGATGCTCCGGGCTTCGTCCTTGTCGGTAACGGGAATGTCCGTCTTGAAGTAGCCCTTTTCACCGCGCTTGATGATAATGATTTCGTCGCTGCTGGAAAGGACGCTGTAGCACTGCTTGGGCAGGTTGTCCCGAATCGGCTCGCAGGTATGGCCGCCGTATTCCATGCGCTCGGCAAACTCGCAAATGTGATAGAGGTTGCTCCCGATCTCCACATGGTAATCGTCGATATAGCGGCAGGTGCGAATCTGGTCTTCATTCCACGAATAGTGGATTTTTACCTTGCCGCCATCCGGAATGCGAAACAGCTCCTTGTAATGGCTGTCAATAAAACGGATTCCTTTCTCTGCGTCCTTCAGGTGCTGATTGAGCCAATCCCGGCGATAGCAATAGCAGTACAGGTTGTATTCGCCTCTGTCCGGGTTCAGGCGCAGAAGATAGGCATATTTTTCGGTATCCACACGAACGCCGTAGTAGCCCGGTTCCTCCTGCATACGGCTTTGGGGTGTGCAATAGCAGTACTTGGCAAGCGCCCTGCGGTTATGAAGAATGTCGCCTTCCTCACGCAGAGAGTTGATTACATCATCAAACTCTGCCTTGAACTCATCGGTTTTCAGCTCCTCCCGGAAATCAAACCAGCTGCTGAAAAAGCCGTTGCCGTCTGTATCCATGTCTGCCCGGAGGTGGCCGATCAGTCCGGTTTGCATGGAAATCTGCGTGCTCTGGCGAAAGGTATATTTGTCCTCCGCCTCGATCATTGCTCTTTTTTCATACTCGATCATCTTGCGTCACCTCTTTCTTTAGCCGGCTTCTTTTCCTGCGCGTGCATCTCTTTTGCTTTCTCCAAGCCCTTCTGCGCCCATTCGGGAAGCTTCTTTTCATCCATGACGCCGAGAAAATCCGTGCGGTAAAAGGAGGTCTTTCTCCCGTCGTACAGAGAAATGCAGCAGCAGGTACGGCCTCGCGCATTTGCCTGCGCGCCGAAGCCGCCGGTACACAGCATAAGCTGGTGATTGGCGTGGCGGAACTCAGGCCGGAGAATGCTGCCCTTGATGACAACCACCTTGTTCTCAATGGAATCTTTGTAGGAAACCGGTGCGCAGCTTTCTGCCATGAGTTCCTCATTTATGCCGACCTCCTGACAGGCTCTCTCGTTTTCCTGAATAATTTCCTCGGCTGCGTCTGCTACGCGCTGTCCGAACATCTTTGCAATCTCCGCAAAATCGTCGCTGACCAGCACCCCGGAATAGCGCTCGAAAATAGCGTTGGTCTCTACAAAGCAGCACATATACCGTTCATCCTTGTCGGCGTTGGGATTCTCGCCCAGAGCAATATCCTTGTGCCCGATATACATGGAATACTTTACGGAGTAGTCTCCGATTTTTCTTGTCTCTTCCATAGCATCTCCTTTTATAAGCGGGGCGGCATCTGTAAAAAGATGCCGCCCCTTGGCGTTTTTACTTTCTGTTCTTCAGGCGAAGAACGATCAGCCCTGCGATAATAAACACCACAAGACCGATGCCGATGATGACCTTAGCGCTCATACTTGCCTACCTCCTTCTTTTTGCGGAAGGTAAAGAAAGCCGCCGCACCTGCACCGATTGCAGAGATACCGGCAAGTGCTGCCCAAAGAGGCATATTGGTGGTATCTCCGGTCTTGGGGATATCCGTAACAGGCTTGAGCTTGTTATGGAACTTGGCAACGACCGTCTTTCCTTCGTGAACGGTTACGGTGACATTTGCGGGAAGCTCATACTTCTCGTTGGCTTTGTTGGACACCTCGGAGATCACATAATCGCCGATGCGCAGCCCCTCGATGTGGATCTGACCCTTCTCATCGGTCACAAAGTCCTTGCTGAAGGCATTGCCGGTGATATCCGAGCCCTCCACACGAAAGGTAAAGCCCTTCAGCACGCCGTCATCCGAAGTCTTTTCAATGCGAATGCCTCCGGTCTGTGCCTGGTTGACAAAGCCCTTTCCGGCCTCATTTTCCACGACGACGGTTTTACCATCTTCCTTAATGGAGAAGCTATAGGTTTTCTCATCAAGGAAGAAGCCCTTGGGGGCCTCGGTTTCCTTCAGCGTGTAATCGCCGTAGGGCAGATTGTCCAGCTTGTAGACGCCGTCGGACAGCTCCTCCATCTGGCCCACGAGCTTTCCGTCACGGTACACCTCAAAGACTGCGCCGTTCAGGTGATGATCTGGATAGTCTTTATCCACCTTGGTCAGCTGAACGCTGCCGCGAATGAGCTTGTTGGTGATCTCGATCTCGATCACAGCACCGTTCTGATCTACCTTCACGGTATAAGGCGTGTCATCCATCACATAGCCCTCCGGTGCAGCGATTTCACGAACCACATACTCGCCATAAGGGATGTCCGCGAAGGTGAAGCTGCCGCCCTCTGCGGAAACGGTGGTCAGGATAGGCTCGGTGCCGTCAGTAAGGAACAGACCGATGGTAGTTCCGGCCAGCGCCTTGCCGTCCTCATCCTTCTTCATGCCGTGGATCTCTCCGTAGATCATCTCGTTGGTAATGCTCTTTCCGTCATTGACAGCAAGCTCCACCGTGGGAATTTCCTGGCCGGCATAGGCAAAGGTCACAGGGTACTTCTCATCAGAGAGCATATAGTGGCTGTCGGTGCTGATTTCCTTGACATAGTAGCTGCCGAAGGGAACATCGCTCTTGAGCACGGCTTTCCCGTTTTCGTCAAGGGACAGAATCTCAATCAGTCCGTCTGCCGGAATGACAGAGCCGTCTGCTGCGGTAAGCTCCTCGGCGGCATAGAAGCCGAAGGTCACGGCGGAAAGCTCGTTATTCATACCGATACAGAACTGCTTGTTCTGCTCCAGCACCTTGGAAAGAGAAATCCGCGCCTTCTGTCTGTCATTGCAGAAGCTGGCAGCGGTTTCGGTGATCTCAATCTCCTGCCCGGCATAGACAAGCTCTGCGGTATGGGCGTCCTTGTTAATGACCATGCCGTCGGGGGCTTTCATCTCGGTGATTTCGTATTTTCCCAGATACAGCGGCTTGCTCTCCGCCATGCCGTCTGCGCCGGTAGTCACCGTATCCACCACCTCACCGGCGCTGCAGCGCAGCGTACCGTCCGGAGTGTAGATGTCCTCCGTTGCCTTGATCTCATAGGTTGCTCCCGCAAGTCCCTGCACCGTATAGACCGGCTGATAGACCCCGTCCGCCGCCGCAACAGAGGCAAACACCTCACCGGTTTTGGAAATCTTGATGATGCCCTTCTGCGCGTAGTTGCCCAGCTTCACCGCAACGACCGTCACGCCGCTTTCCTCGGTGGAATTCTCTTCGGTCACATCGAACTTGACCGCCTCATGACTGAGCACATAGCCGTAAGGAGCGGAGACCTCCTTGAGGGAGTAGCCCTTGCCAAACTCCAGCTTCTCCGGCGTGATGAGCATGCCGGCGTCATTGGTGTAGAAGGTGTCGATGGTGGTAACCTCCGGATAGGTAAAGGTCATTTCCACCTTGGAGCCATCCGGACGGAAGATCTGGAAGCCCGCACCCGCATAGGGAATGGTATTGCCGGTCTCCGCATCCACCTTGATGACCTTAATGAAAGACTCGAAGTTGGCGTTGTTGATGAGGTAGCGGTAGGTCTCGCCGTTCTTAGCAATAAACACATCAAAGTCGCTCATCAGCTCACGGCCCTCCCAGCCGGAGACCTGATGCACGGTATACACGCCGTAGGGCAGGTCCTTGCTTTGGGCAAAGCCGTTTTCATCGCAGGTCAGATAGTCCCGCTCCGTATCCTTTGCCGCCTCATAGCTGCCTGCGGCTTTCAGATAGATAGCGAACACAGCACCTTCTTCGGGAGTTTCGATCTGCGTATCGCCGTTATCCGAGTGCTTGATGATGGCGATATTGCCCTTCTGCACCTGCTCGGCAACAGCCACAGCAGGCGCAGCGTTCAGCTCAACGGTGTAATTGGACGCCTCTGCACCGACAGGATAAACGGTGCTGTCCAGAAGATAGCCCTCGGAGGGGCTGATCTCACGAATCGTCCAGTCGTCGCCGCAGACATAATAGCCGGTGGTGAACTGGCCGTTCTCGTCGGTGTAGTAGGTATCCACAAGCTGATCGCCCTTATAGATGCCGTAGGCGGCACCGGCAAGCGAAGCGTCGCCCTGCGCCGTTCCGACCTCACAGTCACTCTTAGTGACGGTGACATTGAATTTCTTGAGGATGTTGGAAAAGCTCTTATTGGTTACACTGTTCCATTCCACTGCGGCACTCTGGCTGTTGGGAACCACATAGCGAATGGCGGTATCCATCTCCTCCAGTGTGTAGCCGGTGCCGATGAGCACATCCCGGAAAGTCGCCACACCGTTTTCGTCGGTGACGGCGTATTCATCTACAGGCAGACCGCTGAGAGAGGTTCCAAAAAGGTGGAACTTCACACCCTGGTTCAGTCCGTCCTCGGAGGTCTTGGTCACGGTCAGATTACCGCGACGGAGCACATTGTTGAAGGAAACCGTCGCCGTCTGTCCGGCAAGCACGGTAACACGGTGGCTTTCCTGGGGCACATACTTGTCATAGCTCTGCTCGGTGACGGTATAAATGCCGGGCATCAGATTGTCGATGCGAATTTCACCGTTCCGGTCGGTGGTAACGGTCTGATTGACGCCCTCGCCGGTGATGGTGAAGGTAATGCCGTCCACCTTGCCGTCCTCGCTGGTCTTGATGATTTTAGCGCCGCCATAGCTGACCTTCAGCTTGAGAAACGCTCTTACGGGGTCGCTGACGGAGGCCGTATAGGTGATGGTATCCTGAACGCCGCCGTTGGGGCCGTACTTATAGTCCGTCCAAACAAGAACGCCGCAGCGGGATGCGCTCCGGCTTGCAGAGATCGTCACATTGCCGCTGGGTGCCGTATCGGTGGTGATGGTGAGCGTATTGCCCGACACGCTGAAATGAAAGCCTGTCTCACTGGCGGAGAAGGTAAACTGCGACAGTACACGGTTGGTGTCCGTGAGCTCGGCGACATACTGACTGCCGTCCCACGCAAGCTCAATGGTCTTTGCGCTGCCGCTGCTTCTGCTCATAAAGCTAGGGCAAACGGCATGGCTCTGTACGCTGTACTCGATGCTGTCGTAATAGTCCATGATTCGGCTATACAGCGGGTGATTGGGAGAAACCAGCGACAGGATCGCGTCATAGCCGCCGGTGCTCACATGGTCAAAGTCCGCATCGCGCTCGCCCACAACCGTTTCCCAAACGAGCAGCTGGGTAGCAAAGGCGTGGGCCAGCTTATCCGCATCGGAATCGTTCTGCGATCTCCACGAGGTAGAAAGGTTGCCCTGATAGCCATACTGCATGATGCGGCCCAGCAGCAGCTTAATGTCGTCCGGCTCGATGGTGTTGTTGTACTGGCTGGGATAGTTATCCCAGAAATCCTCACCGAAGCCGTGATAGGTATCGCCGACATTTCGGGAAAGGCCGGGCTCGATGCAGTAGCACACCTTCCCGTCAAAGGAATCCATACAGTGCAGTGTGGTGTAGTTGCTGGAGCCTGTTGCCCAGCCGTTCATGTAGGTTTTCCCGGAGTGTCCCCATGCGTCCTCGGAGTAAATCTGAGCAGCGTCCCCGTCACGGGGGAAGGAAATCATATAGGACTCCGCTGTTTCGCTTGCGGCGAAGGCCGTGGTCGTGCCAAAGCCCGCAAGTACGGTGAATGCCATGAGGACTGCAAGCAGTCCCGACATTCCTCTTTTGAAAATCTTCTTCATTCGTTCTGTCCTCCTTCAAGGCATGAAAAAAGCACCGTGCTTCCACGATGCTCATTTCGGTGTATTGACTTGTTGATGCTTATGCGTACCCGATATAGATCAGGTAGCTGCTTGTGCCGACGCATTCATACCAGATCCAGACAGCAGTTATCTCCCCATCCTTCGCATATCTGTTCAGGCGTGAGTTAATGTCTCGCTCCAGGTAGATGCAGGTCGGCTTCGCGGTGATCGGATTGTCCCAGCAATCGGTTGCTGAGCTATCCAAGGTCAGCCCCAAGCTCACCGCCGTGCTTTTTGCGTAGGAAATCCAGTGCTCGATATCAAATGCGGGTTCAGTTTCCGGAGTCGGTTCCGGCTCGGTTATCGCAGGAACGGACGGTTCCTCTTTCGGACTTTCTGTTTTCTCCGGCTTCTCCGGAAGCACGGGTGGCTGCTTGGTCTCTTCCGATGCCGGCGCGTTCGATTCCGTGGGTGCGCTTACCGGCTCAGAAGAAATAGCAGCGCCGCTTTCGCGCTTGTCCTCATTTGATGTGCAAGCTGCTGGATCGGCGGCTTCTGTCGGTGCTTTGGCGGGAGCGCTTGAATCTGTGGATACCGGCTCAAAGGAAGCAGGCGTTTCTTCCTGTGGCGTTGGAGCTTTCGGTGTGTTTCCTGCCGTTTGCCCTTGCAGAGGCTCTGCGACGCATCCGGAAAGCAATACAGAAAGCAGGAGCGCGCACAACATGAGATTCTTTTTCATGGGATGACCTCCAATGACTGTTTTTTCTCATATTGTACGAATGCACTTGGTTTTCTTCAATTGTGCCACCTGTATATTTTCCTTTTGAGCTGGTATTGCCGGTAAATGAGGGGGAGAGTGTGAGAGGGGGAACGGCGCTGACGCAGCGTCAAAAGGGTAGACTGCCCCCTTGGCGAAGAACCTATCTTGCGTCATTCCGACTTTTCTGCCTTTCCTGATACCGGTGATAATGTTCCAGCGCTTTCAGAATATACTCACCGGTTTTTTCGTAAGGAACGCTGGCAGGGATAAACCTCCTGGCCTCGGCGTACTTGATGTTGATTTTTTCTCTCTGGTTCGGCTTTTCCTCGCTCATGATCGACTCGATGACCTCGTTGTTCAGCTTTCCGTCCTGGGAGAACCGCTTCAGCTTGATGGCCTGGGCAAGGGACGGCGTGGCATCTGCATAGGCAATTTGCTCCAGCAGCGCACCCTGTTCTTCTTTTTGCAGGTACGAAAGCTCCACCGCCGGTCTGAACGCAATGCGTCCTTCATCAACCAAATCCAGAAGCTCCGGAATGAGCTCCGTGAGGCGGATATAGCGTCGCACCTGTTCGCGGCTTTCACCTGAGTCGTTTCCAATCCTCGTAACCGATAGTGCTTCTTTTCCCGACAACTTCTCCACCACTGGTGTAGAAGTTAAATCTGTGCGCTGGCCCTGTCGGTTCATGGCCTCCAAGCGCATCTTGTACGAAAAAGCTTTTTCACTCGGCAGTATCACAGAGCGCTGCAGGTTCGATTCCACCATCAAAATGATGGCCTCGTCTCGGGTCATCTCCCGCACCTCGGCCTTCACGGTATCAAACCCGGCAAGCTCGCAGGCTTTCTTTCTGCGATGCCCCGATACGATCTCGTACCGCCCATCCTCCTTTGGCCGGAGGGTGACAGGGGTGATGATCCCGCGCTCCTTGATGCTCTGGACAAGCTGATCCATGTCCTCATCCAGCTTCACCTTGAAGGGATGGTCGGGAAAATCGTCGATCTCCGAGAGAGGGATATCATAAATACGCGGGAGCTTGTTTTCCTTTCGCTCCGCGTCATTCATGAAAAGCTCATCGTACCCGGTCAGGCCCAGATCGATTTTTTGCACGCTCTTCAAGCTCTGTCACCTCCTTCGTCAGATCCTCATACGCTGCTGCGACCTTGCCGTTCCTGTCATGGGAGAAGATGCTTTCTCCGGAAAGACTGCACTCCGCAGCTCTTACCGAAAAGGGAATCTCGGAACGGAACACGCGGATGTTTTCTCCCACGGTGGAACGAAGCGAGGAAATAATCGCTTTGGCGTTGTTGGTGCGGTTGTCCACCATCGTCAGCAAAATGCCGTCGATCTTCAGTCTTGGATTGATCTGCCGCTTGATCTTTGAAATGGAGCGCAGAAGCAGGTTAAGACCTTTGGTTGACAGGAAATTCGGTTGAGACGGGATAATCACACTGTCTGCCGCAACCAGCGCATTGACCGTCATCATGCCTAGAGAGGGCATACAGTCAATCAGAATGTAGTCGTAGCTCTTTCTCATGCCGTCGATGGCGTTCTTCAGAACATACTCACGGCTCATGACATTGAACAGACCTGTTTCCATACCGGAGAGCTCAATGTTCGAGGGAAGCAAATCCACACTCTCTTGGTGCCGGATAATCGCGCCCTCCGCAAGCGGCTCATCATCAATGACCGACTGCATAAGGGATGACAGCGATACATCCAGCTCATCGGGGTTCTTTATGCCGAGGCTCACGGTTAAGCTGCCCTGCGGATCAGCATCTACCAGCAGGACCCGTTTGCCGGAGCTTGCAAGTCCCACGCCGAGATTGACTGTGGTCGTCGTCTTGCCAACGCCGCCCTTCTGATTCGTGATGGCGATCACCTTACAGTTTTCCATGGGGTTTCCTCCTTTCTCTTTATTTGAATCATTTCTGATCCACGAAAGCCTCAAAATACCTTTTGGGGCTTTCGTCGCTGCATTTCATTTTTCCTCGAACCCAAAATGCAGAAAAGGAAATCAACAGGCGTTCGGCTGCTGACCGAACTCATAGGAATCTCACCTCTGCCGGGTACTCCGCCAGCCCCATAGGGAAGTATCATTGTCCCTGAATCGTTTCATCGCCTTATCCGTAGCAAGCGGATATTTCAGAATGGTTCGGAATCGCTACCAACCTTGCTTTCCGTGATAACCCTTATGGGCAGGAAGTTCGTGGCGCACCTTCATCCGGCTGGGGCCTTCGCCCCCGATCAGGAATGTACCTGTTGAATGTGTATTCGGTTTTCAAGGTTCACGAGGGCGATTGTTTTGTCCCTCACTTGGTAGGCAACGAAAACGGGCAAAAATTAACCCCCCTCCAAAAAAAATTTTTCGATTTTTTTGAAAAACGCAGATTTGTGAGTCCGCACTTGATTCTGAGATAATAAAAAAGGACGAGCCACCCGATATGGATAGCTCGTCCTTACCTCATTTTGATTGTAGGCTGTCTAAGTACTTCCAGCGTCGATAGTTTTGCAGACTGCTGATGTGCCACTCGCTCTTTCGGGGTATCGTCCTGAATGCGTTTGAACAGAAAAAATCAATCAGGTATATCTTGGGGATCATATTCATCGCCCTGATGGAAAAGTACTTCACCTTGCCGGTTCTGCACCATCGGCTAATTACCGGAATACCATACCCGGTGATCTCACTGACCTTTTTAACTTCAAGAACATCTGGGTATTCTTTGAGGAGGAACCGATAATACTCATGC
>OHPL01000429.1_pt1 | contig 27032 bp, 19 predicted proteins | sample 1577711 | NCBI WGS metagenome assembly OHPL01 (sample SAMEA3879538, study PRJEB24766) | human gut metagenome | biome: human-associated habitat; feature: feces | place: USA | collected 1985/1987
CCAGTTAAAAAGGCTCCAGAATACTGTATTAATTTGTTCAATATTTTACTAGTATCACTGCTACCATAATTTTCACCTGTAGCCACACTTATAGCATATTTTTTGTGTAATATTTGTTCGATTACAAAATGTCCTCTATCTATGAAATTTTTTAATAAACCTGACACATTGCTTGCGTATGTAGGACTCCCTAATATCAATCCATCAGAGGAGAAAATCCTCTTCGAAAGCATTTCTGCATCATCTTTAATATAGCATGTTCCATTTTTATAACAAGTACAACAACCATTACATGACTTAATATCTAAATCTATCAAATCAAAATATTCTACATGAACATCATCATATAAAAGAAGATTTTCTTCTATCCTGTGAAGTATGTTAGAAGTCGTTCCTTTTTTTCTTGGGGAACCATTAATAATTACGATATTCACATTATTATCCTTTCCACAGAAATTAAAATTTGTCAGCTCTTCAAATTCCGATATATCAAGCAGATTTCCTGCCCATTTGCTTAATTATACCACATCAGCTTTCAAATGTAAACAAAAAGCAGTCAAGTGTTTTTAATACTTGACTGCTATGTAAAATATGCTGTTTTAATCTGAAATACAAACTGAAATTTGTTATCCTCTGTTATCCAACACTTCCCACAAAATTTCATATATTTGCTGTTGTAGCAGTCTGAAAGCTTCTTTTTCGACTTTATCGGGGCGATAAAATGTAATCGCAACTCTCATAGGAATGTCGTCTACACCATGCCATGAACTGCCATCAGGATTATAATACCATATATGAGTGCCCATATCATATCGTTCTTGCGGAAATCCCATTTCTACTTGAAATGTATGAACAGCTTCCCTGATTTTCTTTTGAAAATCCGTTGTATTAAACCCACGAACAAGCCAGATGTCACCTCTGTCACCTCTTTCATGCTCTATCGCAATACAATGAATTTGTAGTAAAACGCCTGCCTCAATATAATCAGAAACACAGGTTTCAAATCTTCCATGCCATTTATGTTCCCAGTGCTTACACCAATACAAATCTTCGGACATATGTATTTTGCCGTCACATGATTTTTCCACATTGTTTTCCTTCGTAATTTTCTTCTCTCTTTTCAAGGCTTTCTTTTTCGACAAACTTTTATGCCATAGGAAGCCTTCCGTTACCAATAAAAAGCAAAAAATCAGCTCTATTATAATAAAAAATATATTCCCCATAATTTTTCATTTTGCTTTCAATATAAATTCTGGTTTTATCGGTCTGTCCGACCTTGCCTTATTATACCACATCTCACCGAAAAAGTAAAGGACGGAGAGTTACTCCGTCCCATAAAAATTTTAATTGACCTCGGCTATAATTTCGCTGTCAAGAGAAATGTTTTCAAAACAGCCTTGACATTTTCCTCGTTCTGTGATATGGGACTTCCTGCTGTTACTTTCTTTTCCATAGTAATTCCGCCTTTCTGACAGTCGTTTTGAGCTTTCTACATATTTTAGGCACAGAAAAACCCTGTACCCGACGGTCTAACCGTCTGATACAGGGTTATCTTTTTATCTACCGAGTTCAAGGCTCATTACCAATGTGATGTCCTCCCATTGATTTTGCCTTAAATACTTGCCGTTTGCCTTTTGGTAGGCTCTTGCCATTTCAAAGGTTATCGGAAAATCCCATTGTATAGCGATTCTCTGATTAATTTCTTTCTGCAATAGCTGCCTGAGCTGCTGCAAGACGAGCGATCGGAACACGGAAAGGTGAGCAAGATACATAGTCAAGACCGATCTTGTGGCAGAATTCTACAGATGTAGGATCGCCGCCGTGCTCGCCGCAGATACCGCAGTGGAGTGCAGGATTTACAGGCTTGCCGAGGTCGATAGTCATCTTCATGAGCTTGCCAACGCCAACCTGGTCGAGCTTAGCGAATGGATCGTTCTCGTAGATCTTAGCATCGTAGTAAGCACCGAGGAACTTACCTGCGTCATCTCTGGAGAAGCCGAATGTCATCTGTGTGAGGTCGTTTGTACCGAAGCAGAAGAAGTCAGCTTCCTTAGCGATCTCATCAGCTGTAAGAGCAGCACGAGGAATTTCGATCATTGTACCAACGCTGTACTTGAGGTCGCTGCCGGATTCAGCAATGAGCTTGTCAGCAACTTCAACAACGATCTTCTTAACGAACTTGAATTCCTTAACTTCGCCTACGAGCGGGATCATGATCTCAGGAGCAACGTCCCAATCAGGGTGCTTCTTCTTAACGTTGATAGCAGCCTTGATTACAGCGCTTGTCTGCATCTTAGCGATCTCAGGATATGTTACTGTAAGACGGCATCCACGGTGACCCATCATCGGGTTGAATTCGTGGAGACCTGCAATGATGTTCTTGATAGCTTCAACGGACTTGCCCTGAGCCTTAGCAAGAGCTTCAATGTCAGCTTCGTCTGTAGGTACGAATTCGTGGAGAGGAGGATCGAGGAATCTGATCGTAACAGGTGAGCCTTCGAGTGCTTCGTAGAGAGCCTCAAAGTCGCCCTGCTGCATAGGTTCGATCTTAGCAAGAGCTGCTTCTCTCTCTTCAACTGTATCGGAGCAGATCATCTCTCTGAATGCAGCGATTCTCTCAGGATCGAAGAACATATGCTCTGTACGGCAAAGACCGATACCTTCAGCACCGAGTTCCTTAGCCTTCTTAGCATCTGTAGGAGTATCAGCGTTTGTTCTTACCTTGAGCTTTCTGTACTTGTCAGCCCAAGCCATAACTCTGCCGAATTCGCCTGCGATAGTAGCGTCAACGGTAGGAATGATCTCACCGTAGATGTTACCTGTTGTACCATCGATAGAGATATAGTCGCCCTCGTGGAATACCTTTCCGCCGAGTTCAAACTTCTTGTTTGCTTCATCCATCTTGATGTCGCCGCAGCCGGATACGCAGCAAGTACCCATACCACGTGCAACAACTGCAGCGTGAGAGGTCATACCGCCACGAACTGTAAGGATACCCTGAGCAGCCTTCATACCTGTGATATCTTCAGGAGATGTTTCAAGACGAACGAGAACTACCTTTTCGCCCTTATTGTTCCAAGCTTCTGCATCGTCAGCTGTGAATACTACCTTACCGCAAGCAGCTCCGGGAGAAGCGCCGAGGCCCTTTCCGAGAGGTGTAGCAGCCTTGAGTGCCTTAGCATCGAACTGTGGGTGGAGGAGTGTGTCGAGGTTACGTGGATCGATCATTGCAACTGCTTCGTAATCCTTCTTGTGGCCTTCGTCAACGAGGTCGCAAGCGATCTTAAGAGCAGCCTGAGCGGTTCTCTTACCGTTACGGCACTGGAGCATATAGAGCTTCTTGTTTTCAACAGTGAACTCCATATCCTGCATATCGTGATAATGGTTTTCGAGTGTTTCGCAAACCTTGATGAATTCTGCATAAGCCTCAGGGAATTCCTTTTCCATCTGAGCGATAGGCATTGGTGTACGAACGCCGGCAACAACGTCTTCACCCTGTGCATTGATAAGGAACTCACCCATGAGCTTCTTTTCGCCTGTAGCAGGATCTCTTGTGAATGCAACGCCTGTACCGGACTCGTTGTTGAGGTTACCGAATACCATTGGCATTACGTTAACAGCAGTACCCCAGGAATAAGGGATATCGTTGTCACGGCGATAAACGTTTGCACGGGGGTTGTCCCATGAACGGAATACAGCTTCGATAGCGAGCTTGAGCTGTTCAACAGGATCGGACGGGAAGTCTGTGCCGAGCTGCTTCTTATATTCAGCCTTGAACTGTTCTGCAAGTGTCTTGAGGTCAGCAGCTGTGAGCTCTACATCGAAATGTACGCCCTTTTCTTCCTTCATCTTGTCGATGAGCTGTTCAAAATACTTCTTGCCGACTTCCATAACAACGTCGGAGAACATCTGGATAAATCTTCTGTAAGAGTCGTAAACGAATCTCTCGAATTCAGGTGTCGGGTTGTTCTTGATCATTGCAGCAACAACATCGTCGTTAAGACCGAGGTTGAGGATAGTATCCATCATGCCCGGCATTGAAGCTCTTGCGCCGGAACGAACGGAAACGAGAAGAGGATTGTTAAGATCTCCGAACTTCTTGCCGTTTTCCTTTTCCATCCAAGCAACGCCTTCCATAGCCTGAGCCATGATCTCGTCGTTGATCTTTCTGCCGTCCTCATAGTACTGAGTACAAGCTTCTGTTGTGATTGTAAAGCCCTGGGGAACAGGAAGTCCGATCTCGGTCATTTCAGCAAGGTTTGCGCCCTTACCGCCGAGAAGGTTACGCATAGTCATATTGCCTTCTTTAAAAGTATAGACCCATTTTTTTGCCATTGGATTTTACCTCCGAATTTAATAAGTTTTTTCCGCAACGAAAGAAAAGCCGACCGATACGTTTCAGCTTCGCCCACTTTTCCCAAAGCAAAAGTCCTGACAACTTTCCGCTTCTGCGGTCATAGATATATTATAACAGATTTTGTCCCTCATTTCCATAGTTTTTAGACAGACTTTACTATAAAATTATATACAAATTTTTTGGTTATTTTGCATAAAGAAACTACAATAGTTACAAAGTCAAAAAATACTATTGAAATTTGGCGGCAAATATGCGATAATTATAAAGGATATTGATGTTTGAACTTATTGTACGATACTGTACTATTACATAATATTATTCAGGGAGGGCTGCTTTATGATAAAAAAATGCGCCGTTATCCTTGCGGGCGGACAGGGAAAAAGAATGAAGTCCGAACTGCCGAAGCCTATGTTTGAGGTCCTTGGCGAACCTATGCTCGAATGGGTGATCCGCTCCTGCGAGGAGTCGGGGATATCCGATATCTGCGTTGTAAAGGGCTATAACGCCCAGGTCATCGAGGATTACCTCGGTGGAAGATACGACACGGTTCTTCAGGAAGAGCGCAAAGGCACGGGTCACGCCGTTATGACAGCCATAGACTGGCTCAGAAGCAAAAATGCCGAGAATGTTATCATTCTCAACGGTGATGCGCCTTTTGTTGACGCAGAGACCATTACAGCCGCTTTTAAGCAGCACGAGGAGAACCAAAACTCCGTTACCGTCATCACTTCGGAGATACCCGAACCGTTCGGCTACGGAAGAATACTCCGTTCGGGCGACGGAAGCCGTATCTGCGGCATTGTTGAGGAAAAGGACGCCACCATCGAGCAAAAAAAGCTCCACGAGATCAACTCGGGTGCTTACTGGTTCAGAACAGATGACCTTATCACCGCTCTCGGCGAGCTCAAACCGAACAATTCGCAGAATGAATACTACCTCACCGATACCGTGTTCATTCTTCTTGATATGGGCAAGCGTGCAGAGGCTTACAAGTCGGAAAATCCCGATGTTGTTCTCGGCGCAAACGACCGCAGGGGTCTGCTCATGCTCAATGACACCGCACGAAAGAACATTATCGATAAGCTGCTCGACAGCGGAGTCGAATTTCTCTGCACGGACGGAGTTTCTGTCGGCGGCAGCGTAAAGATCGGCGCAGGAACAAAGATATTGCAGGGCACTATTATAAAGGGCAGCACGCTCATCGGCGAAAACTGCGTTATCGGTCCGAACTGCCTTATCGAAAACTGCGAGATCGGCAGGGATACGAACCTCAACTACGTTCAGGCTTATGATTCCGTTATCGACGACGGCGTAAAGATAGGTCCGTTCGTACAAATTCGTCCCGGAAGCCACATAAAGTCGCACGTTAAGATCGGCGATTTTGTCGAGGTCAAGAATTCGACTGTCGGCGAGGGTACAGCCGTTGCGCATCTTACATATATCGGCGACAGCGATGTCGGAAAGAACTGCAATTTCGGCTGCGGAGTTGCTATTGCCAATTATGACGGTGAAAAGAAGTCCCGAACAAAGGTCGGCGACAACGCTTTCATCGGCTGCCACACGAACCTTATCGCACCCGTTACGGTCGGCAACAGCGCATACACAGCCGCAGGATCGACCGTCACAAAGGATGTTCCCGACGGCGCACTCGTTATCGAGAGAGCCGAGCTTTCCTTCCGTGAAGGCTACGGCGAACGCAAGCTCCGTTCACGCAAAGAAAAAATGAAGTAAATTATTCAAGACATTGCGCCTTGATCAATTTTTATAAAAACAAAAGGAGAAATTCAAATGAATCTTCACGGCAAGGATATCAGAATCTTTACGGCAAATTCCAACAAGCCTGTTGCGGAGGAAATTGCAAGGGAACTCGGTCTGCCTATGGGTCAGTCAGAGGTCGTTACATTCTCTGACGGCGAGATCAGCGTTTCCATTCAGGAAAGTATCAGAGGCTCGGACGTTTTCGTTGTTCAGTCTTTGAGCTCCCCTGTAAACGACAACCTCATGGAGCTTCTCATTATGATCGATGCATTCAAGAGAGCTTCCGCAGGCCGTATCACAGCGGTTATCCCTTACATGGGCTATGCCCGTCAGGACAGAAAGGCTAAGGCAAGAGATCCGATCTCCGCAAAGCTCGTTGCCGACCTTATCACAACAGCAGGAGCAGACAGAGTTCTTTCCATGGATCTCCACTGCCCGCAGATACAGGGCTTCTTCAATATCCCCGTTGACCACCTCCTCGGTGTGCCTATCCTTGCACCATACTTCGTTGAAAAATTCAAGGACAATAAGGACGATGTTATGGTAGTTTCCCCCGATCTCGGTTCTGTAACAAGAGCAAGAAACTTCGCAAACCGCCTCGGCGTTCCTTTCGCTATCGTTGATAAGCGCAGACAGAAAGCAAACGTATGTGAGGTTATGAACATCATCGGTGATGTAAGAGATAAGAGAGTTGTCCTCGTTGATGATATGATCGACACAGCAGGTACACTCTGCAATGCCGCAAAGGCTATCATCGACATCGGCGGTGCTAAGGAAGTTTACGCCTGTGCTACACACGGCGTTCTCTCGGGTCCTGCTATCGAAAGAATTTCCGCAAGCCCTATCAAGGAACTCGTTCTTCTCGATACTATCGCACTTCCCGCCGAAAAGCAGATCGACAAGATCACAATGCTCCACGTTGCTCCCGTATTCGCAAAGGCAATTCAGAGAATTTACGACGACGAACCTGTTTCTCCTCTTTTCAACATCTGATGCAGGGAACGCCCTGCGAACAGTTCGCATTTTTTCGGAACATTAACGCATAATAATAACATTACCCTGCAGGACGCTTTTCAGTCCTGCGGGGTTAGTGTGGTTTTACCGTATATTTTCGCCCGATATTATGTCAGGAGGAAAAGATGAAACAAAAAATATTTGTCATTCTGATTATCCTGTTCTTCGCAATATTCACTGTACGCATTTATTCCGCTGTTATGACAGCACAGTGCGAGGAAACTGTGCTTCCCGACAGCATCGCCCCGAAAGAGATCATTTATCTGCTTGAAACATATTGGAACAGCGGAAACGAAAAGGGTATATCGATGATCTGTTCGGAAAGCTACAACATTGCGGTCACAGACAAACCGTACAGCTTTGAAGAAGATGTACTGCGCAGAGATGTTCACATAAGCGAATGTGAAGAAATGCCGTTAGACGAAATATATTATCCTAAGCTTTATGACAAGCACTGCTATAAGGTTTGCTGGAACTACGATGACGGCTACTATGAACCCGACTGGCGGAGCGGCGGTTTTGCGTTTATCCTTATCGCAAAGGAAAGCGATGACGAAAATGCTCCGTATAAGATCTGCGCAATGTTTACAGGACTATAATACTAAACACAAAAAAAATAAAGGAAAAATCTGCGCCGAAATCGCATATAAAGCTGTTTTCAACAGCTTTAAGATTGTCGGCTTGATTTTTTCTAAATTTTAAATGGTATTTAGTATAAACGAAAGGACACAAAATGAGTATATTCGATATTTTTGATAAAATTTCAAAAGAAAATCCCGAAACGGCGGCAGGAACGCCCGAATTCATAATATGCGGACTGGGCAACCCCGGCTCGGAGTATGAGCGCACACGTCACAATGCAGGTTTTATGACGGTCGATGCACTCGCCAAGAAATACGGCTTCGAGATAAAAAAGCTCAAGTTCAAGTCACTCACCGCAGTGGCTTCTATAAACGGTGTGAGCTGTCTTGTGATGAAGCCGTCCACGTTTATGAACAACAGCGGTGAGGCTGTCGTTGAGGCGATGAATTTCTACAAAATTCCCATTGAAAATGTTATAGTATGTTATGACGATATAAGCCTTGAACCGTCAAAGCTCCGCATACGCAGAAAAGGCTCGGACGGCGGTCACAACGGCATAAAGTCGATCATATATCTTTCGGGCAAGGACACATTCCCCCGAATAAAGCTCGGCGTAGGTGCAAAGCCTAACAAGGACTACGATCTCGCGGCGTGGGTGCTTTCACGTTTCACCGATGACGAGATGAAGCTTATGAACGAGGGCACGGACAAAGCCGTTCAGTGCATAGAACTTATGGTAAAGGGCAAAATTGACGAAGCGATGAACAAGTTTAATTCGTAAGCGGGGACGTAAATTAATTCGGAATTCGGAATGCGGAATTCGGAATTATTTACAAACTGTTGGTTTATCACGAAATACCGTTATACAATTTGGGGTTATACAATATTCGATTTATGCGTTTGCATTTCAATACACGTTCATCTGGCGGATATGGAATCCGCCCCTACGGTTTGCAGTATTTTTTCGGAACAGCGGAGCTAATTCCGAATTCCGAATTTATAATGGTCCTCCCCTACGGTTTGCAGTATTTTTTCGGAACAGCGAAGCTAATTCCGAATTCCGAATTCCGAATTCCGAATTTTTAAAGTTCTCCCATCAAATCGACATCTTAATTCAAGAGGCAGGAAACAATGGCTGATTCTATTTTCACCAAGGCAATTGAACAACTTGATCTCTACAAGGATCTGAAATTTGCGCTCGAACACCGTGAAACTCCCGTTTCCGTTACGGGCGTTTCGGGCATACACAAGGCACAGCTTGCGCTCGGACTTTACAACTTCTCCCCGATGCTCATTATCACCGAGGACGAAGCTTCCGCTCGGCGTATGTGTGACGATATCAACGAGATGTCGGGCGAGGTGTGCAGTTACGTCTACCCTGCGAAGGACTTCACTTTCACCGATGTTGAGTCCGTTTCGAGGGAATATGAACACACCCGACTTGGCATTTTAACGGGACTTATGAACAACTCCGTTCGCTTTGTCTGCGCTTCGGTCGAAGCCGTTATGCAGAGGACAATGCCGCCCGAGGTTTTAAAACGCCGCATCGTCAGCATTGACAAGTCAACTTCTATCAACACGAAAAAGCTTGCGGCTGACCTTATTGCAGCAGGCTACACCCGATGCGACACCGTTGACGGCGTTTCGCAGTTCTCGATAAGGGGTTCTATCATCGATATTTTCCCCGTTCAGGAAACCGCCCCCGTGCGAATCGAGCTTTGGGGCGATGAGATAGACACTGTTTCCTACTTCGACACCGAAACACAGCGCCGCACGGACGAGATCGAAGAAATAAGCATCTCCCCTGCCTGCGAGGTAATGTTCGACAGCGCAGATGAGTTCATCGAAAAGCTCAATGCGCTTTCCAAAGCCGCAAGGGGAAAACGTGCCGAATCCGTCCGAAACTGCCTTGCCCGTGACATTGACCGCATAAACACGGGTCTTACGCTTGGAAATATCGACAAGTACATCTCCCTCGCATACGAAAACCCTGCCGACATTTTCGATTATCTCGACCCCGAAAACAGCGTTGTAATTTTCAGCGAATACAAGAACTGCATTGAAAAGATAAAGCCTATCCTTGCACAGCACTCCGAAGATGTAAAGCTTCTCCTTGAACAGGGTGAGCTTTGCAAGGGTCTTGACGGCTTTATGCTTGAACAGGGCGAGCTTTCACAGCGCACGGAGAAATTTTTCAGCGCATATATGAACACCTTTATGCGTTCGAGCGATGATATCCGCTTCAAACGTGCGCTCTCGGTGACGGCGAACACCTTTGCCCCTTGGGGCGGCGAGATACGTCAGCTTATCGAGGATCTCAAAAGCTTCCTTTCCGCGAAATATTCCGTTATCGTAAAGGCAGGCTCGGACAAAACTCTGCCTATCATTGCGCAGGATCTCCGTGACGAGAGCATACCGTGCGATATCCTCACAGAAAACTCGGAACTCACCGCAGGTCACGTCCTCCTCACAACGGGAAGCACAAGCTCGGGCTATGATTATCCCGACATCAGGACAGCACTCATCACGCAGGCTCGTGCGCTCAACTCCAACAAGCGCAAAAAGCGTTTCAAAAAGGGCGCAGACATCAACTCGCTCGCCGATATTGCCCCCGGCGACCTCGTTGTACACTCGGAATACGGCATCGGACGCTTCAAGGGCATCGAAAAGATCGAGCTGGAGGGCATTGTCAAGGACTATATCACGATCGAATACGCCGATTCAAAGCAGCTCCACGTTCTCGTCAGCCAGCTTGATATGATATCGCGATATATCGGCCCGCGTGACGATTCAAACGTAAAACTGAGCAAGCTTTTCTCGGGCGAATGGCAGAAAACGCGCAGCCGTGTTCAGAAAGCCGTCAAGGATATGGCGGAAGAGCTTACAAAGCTTTATGCTATCCGTTCGCAGTCGCAGGGCTTCGCATTTTCGGGCGAATGTGACTGGCAGCGCGACTTTGAGGAGCGTTTCCCCTACTCCGAAACGGACGACCAGCTCCGCTGTATCCAAGAGATAAAGGACGATATGGAAAAGCCCGTCCCGATGGACAGACTTCTCTGCGGAGATGTCGGCTTCGGCAAGACGGAAGTCGCTCTCCGTGCCGCTTTCAAGTGTATGCTCGACAGCAAGCAGTGCGTTCTCCTTGCGCCGACCACAGTTCTCGCTTGGCAGCATTACCAGACTGCAACGAAGCGTTTTGAGCATTTCCCGATGAAGATCGAGCTTCTCTCCCGTTTCCGTTCAAAAAAGGAGCAGGAAGAGATAATCAAGCAGCTCCGCCGCGGCGACATCGATATGATAATCGGCACGCACAGACTTGTTCAGAAGGACGTAAAATTCCGCGACCTCGGGCTTGTTATCATCGATGAGGAGCAGCGTTTCGGCGTTGCGCACAAGGAGCGTTTCAAGGAGGCTTTCGCAGGCGTTGACGTTCTCACGCTTTCAGCTACACCTATCCCACGAACACTTAATATGGCAATGAGCGGTATCCGTGATATGAGCGTTATCGAAGAGCCGCCTATCGACCGTCACCCCGTTCAGACCTATGTTATCGAGCATAACGACGGCGTTCTTGTTCAGGCTATAAACAAGGAGCTTCGCCGAGGCGGTCAGGTCTACTATATCCACAACCGCATCGAAACGATAGAAGCCTGCGCGGATAAGCTTGCGCAGCAGCTCCCCGATGCAAGAATAGGAATTGCGCACGGTGCGCTGAACGAGGAACAGCTTTCCGATATCTGGCAGCAGCTTCTTGAGCATGAGATAGACATTCTCGTCTGCACAACGCTCATCGAAACAGGAGTTGATGTTCCGAACGTAAATACCCTCATCATCGAAGATGCTGACAGGCTCGGACTTTCGCAGCTTTACCAGCTCCGAGGACGTGTCGGACGTTCGAGCAGACGTGCTTTCGCATATTTCACTTTCCGCAAGGGAAAAGTCCTCACCGAGATCGCCGCCAAGCGTCTTGACGCTATCCGTGAATTCACGCAGTTCGGCAGCGGCTTCCGCATCGCAATGCGTGATCTTGAAATAAGAGGTGCAGGCTCTATCCTCGGCGGAAAGCAGCACGGTCACATGGAGGCTGTCGGCTACGATATGTATATCCAGCTTCTCAATGAAGCCATTGCCGAATCCAAGGGTGAACTTCCGCCGCAGCGACCGGGTGAGTGCGTTGTCGATGTCCGTCTTGACGCGCATATCCCCGAAACCTATATCGAGAGCCTTTCCGCACGTCTTGACATCTACCGCAAGATCGCACGTTTGCAGACGAACGAGGACAGCCTTGAACTTATTGATGAGCTTATCGACCGCTTCGGCGACCCACCGCGTTCCGTTCAGGGTCTTATCACGGTCGCACTCCTGCGCAACAAGGCAAGCTCAATGGGCATCACCGAAATTCGCTGCCGAAACGATATGCTTTATTTTTATATCAATTCCGCCTCGCTTGAACAGATTCAGGCTGTCGTTGCCGAATACAAGGGCAGAGTTACCGTCAACGGCTCGGAAAAGCCTTTCATTGCGGTAAAGCTGAAGCCGAGCGACAAGCAGCTTGACGTTATGGAAACCGTTGTTGACCTTATCTATAAAAATTCTGACAAGAAAGAAATCGCCGACCAAAAGGACTGATAAAATGAGATTGATGCACCTCTCCGACCTCCACATTGGCAAGCGGCTGAACGAGTTCTCCCTGCTTGACGACCAGAGCTATATCCTTGACGAAATCCTCCGCATTGCAGAGGAACAGAAACCCGATGCTGTTGCCATAGCAGGTGATATTTACGATAAATCAACGCCGTCAGCCGAAGCTGTTGCGCTTTTTGACAGCTTTATCTCACGTCTTGCAAAGCTTGTAACGCCGGTTTTCGTCATCAGCGGAAACCACGACAGCGCCGAGCGCATAGCTTTCGGTTCAAGCCTTATGCAGACCGCAGGTGTGTATCTTTCCCCCGTTTATAACGGAGAAAGTACGTCCGTAAAGGTCGAAGACAAATTCGGCAGCGTGAACGTCTATATGCTGCCTTTCATACGTCCGTCCGATGTGCGCCGCCGGTTCCCCGATGATGATACCGAAAGCTTCGACAGTGCGTTCAAAGCCGCAGTTTCGCACCTTAACGTCAACGAAAACGAACGGAACATTATCCTTGCGCACCAGTTCATAACGGGCGCAGCCGCAGGCGGTTCGGAGAGCGTTTCGGTCGGCGGTCTTGACAATATCTCGGCAGAGGTCTTTGAGCCGTTCGATTATGCCGCCCTCGGACATATCCACCATCGGCAGAACATCACTTCCGAAAAAGTCCGCTACTGCGGAACGCCGCTCAAATACAGCTTTTCCGAGGTCAACGACAAAAAGACCGTAACCATTGTGAACATCGGCAAAAAAGGCGAGCTTTCCATAGAAGAAGTTCCGCTTTGCCCGATTCGCGACCTCAGAGAGATAAAAGGGACGTATCTTGAAATTACAGACAGGAATTTTTATGATAAATTCAATCGTGAGGATTATATCCACGTCACACTCACGGACGAAAACGACATTCCCGAAGCGATAGGACGGCTTCGTGCGGTCTATCCGAACATTATGAAGCTTGACTACGACAACACACGAACGAGGGAAAACCGCGTTGTCAGCGATCTCGCCGACGAAGTTCAGCGCTCCCCTGCCGAGCTTTTCTCCGAATTCTATCGGACATGCAACAACTCCGAGCTTTCGGAGGAACAGAAAGATTATATTGACAGCGTGATAAAGGAGATCTGGAGTTAAATTCGGAATTAGGAATTCGGAATGCGGAATTATTTTTGCTCCGCTTTTTCACATAAAGCCTATATCTGTTGAAATAATTTTTATGTCAAATCTTGCATACTATTTATTTTACACCGTCAAAGCCTTTTTGCCGCCAAAACATAAAAATTCCGAATTCCGAATTCACAATTCCGAATTTTGCATATTGCATTGACTTTGCATACAAAATGTGATACAATGTAATTACAAGCCGATGAAAGGATCGTGATACTATGGCTAAAACCGAAACTCTCCATATCCGTGTAAATGAAAATGTCAAAGCAAACGCCGAGGAAACCCTTGCTATGCTTGGGATATCCATTTCCGAAGCTGTGAATATGTTTTTGTGTCAGGTCAACCTCACGGGCGGTATTCCTTTTGAGGTTAAGGTTCCTGCCAACGCTCCCCTTGCAATGGGTTCACTTTCAAAAGCGCAGTTTGATTTTGAAATTGCCAAGGGTGTTGAGGATATAAAAGCAGGCAGGGTTTTTACGGCTGATGAAGTCGAAAAAGAACTGAAATCGGAATTTAATATATGAAATATCAAATTTTTTACTCTGAAACAGCCAAAAGCGACTAAAAAAATATATATCGGTATATCTATAACGAACTTTGCGAGCCTCAAATTGCCGCAAAACAAGTGCAAAGAATAATTAATGAAATACGCGGTCTTGATGAAATGCCGTCCAGACACAAAATCTATGATGCTGAACCGTGGCATAGTCAAGGGTTATGCTCATTTCCTGTAAATAATTACCTTGTTTTCTATTTTGTTGATGAAATAAATGGAACGGTAAAAATAGTCCGCATTATGTATGGCGGAAGAGATATCAAAACGCTGCTTTCGGAAATACACTTATAATACTAAACACCAATAAAATAAAGGAAAAAATCTGCGCCGAAATCGCATATATTCAAGATTGTCGGCTTGATTTTTTCTAAATTTTAAATGGTGTTTAGTATAAAATCGGCGCAGATGCGTATAAATTTTAGAATTTAATACTATAAGTATAATCAATTACAATAATCCGCCCCGAAATGACAATATCATTTCGGGGCGGTTCATGTTATTCAGCTAAAGTAAAGTCAACTTTTCCCGTTGGAACATTTGCGGCGGAGCATATCACCTTTACCTTGTCGCCAACAGAATAGGCAGGCTTGCCGTTGTTTGTTATCGTAAATTTGCCGTTGAACTCATAGTTTCCGCCTTTAAGACTGTCTATCGAAACAAGCCCCTCGACAGTGTTCGGCAGCTCGACAAAGAAGCCGAACTCCGTAACGGAGCTGATTATTCCCTCAAATTCTTCGCCGAGGTGAGAGCGCATATATTCCGCAACATAGCAGTCGTCACACTCACGCTCTATCCTCATTGCGGTAAGCTCACAGGCGGAGGACTGCTCCGAAGCATCGTGCGCAAAGCCTGCGTAACGCTTGGTCATATATTCTTCGCTCTGCTTATTGTAGCAAAGGTCGGTGAGGATACGGTGTATCGCAAGGTCTGGGTAACGTCTTATCGGCGAGGTGAAGTGCGCGTAATCTTTCAGCACAAGTCCGAAATGACCGAGCGGCTTGTCGGAATACTTTGCTTTCGCCATTGAGCGGAGAACGAGGTTGTTTATAACGGGCGCAAGTGTGCTGTCCCTGACCTGCTCCAGTATCTCGGAGAGGTGTTTTGCCTTTATTTCGGTGAAGTGCGGAACTTTTATGTTCATCAGCGCCGCCGTGTCAAGCAGATCGTCTATCTTTTCGGGCGACGGGTCTTCGTGTACACGGTAAACAAATGGGATATTATGCTCACGGGCAGTTTTTGCCGCCGCTGTATTTGCCATAAGCATAAATTCCTCAATGATAAGCTCGCTCTTGCCGCGTTCTCTCGGGAGGACGTCAACGCAGACCTCATTTTCGTCAAGGATAAGCTTGCATTCGCTCGTTTCAAGCTGCGGCGCACCTCTGCCGATCTTGTTTGCGGTGAGGATAGAAGCCAGCTCTTCCATAAGCATTATGGTATCGGTCAGACCGTTATATTTTTCCGCGATTTCAGCAGGAATTTCCGTGCCGCTTTCCTTTGCGGCAAGAATTTTGTTTATCTCAGAGTAAACGCCCTTGACGCGCGAGCGGATAATTGACTTGCTGAACTTGTACTTCACAAGCTTTCCGCCCCCATCAAGCTTCATAAGGCAGGAAAATGCAAGCCTGTCCTCCTGTGGATTGAGCGAACATATCCCGTTGGAAAGCTCTTTCGGGAGCATCGGGACTACCTTATCGGCATAGTATATCGAAGTTCCTCGCTGAAATGCATCCTTGTCCAGTTCGGAATTCGGCTTGACATAGAACGAAACGTCCGCTATATGAACGCCAAGCTCCCAGCCGTCCGAAAGCTTTTTTACCGAAACCGCATCGTCGATATCCTTTGTGTCAGCACCGTCTATCGTGAATATTATCTCATCGCGCAGGTCAAGTCTGCGGCTTATCTCGTCGGTCGGTATGCCCTTATGCTCGGCGTAGCGAGCCTCGTCAAGAACAGCGTTCGGGAACTCGACTTCGACGCCGTTGATGTAAAGAAGCGCTTCCGCGCATACTGCCGCCTGATCGGAGCAGCCGAAAACTGCGGTTATCTTCGCTCTGTGGTCGGCGTGGCGAGTTCCGCGGCGTGTAAGCTCGGCGAGAACTTTGTCACCGTTGTGAACGGAAACTGCGCAGTCCGTGACCATTATCGGGTCTTTGAGCTTGTTGTCGGTGTAAACATACCAAGTGCCGCTTTCGCACTGTGCCGTGCCGGTAAACTCGCGGAAATTCTCCTCAACGACTTCGACAACTTCGCCGTCGGGAATTTCCCTATCCTCGTTTTTCTTCGGGATAAGCCGTGCAAGAACGATATCCCCCGGCATTGCGCCGAGAAAGAATTTGCCAGGAACGAAAACCTCGCTGCCGTCGTCCCTGCGGATAAAGCCGAAATTCTTGTTGATGCGAACGACCTCCGCACGGAAAAGTCCGCTGCCTGCGGAAAGCTTGAAGCCGGCTTTCGTTTCGAGAACATCACCGCTCCGTATAAGCTCGGTCAAGGCGCGCTTGAACTCGGGCAGCTTCTGGCTCTTGCCCTTGCATTTGTTGTAAAGCACCTTGAACGGAACGCTCTTTTTGCCGCTCTGCTTCAATATTTCTTTTATTCGTGTTTTGTAAATTTCAAAAGCTGATGCCATAATCATACTCCCAACTATAAAAATTCGGAATTAGGAATTCGGAATGCGGAATTATTTTTAATTCGTAAAAACGCCATAATTCCGTAGGGGACGGGAAACCCGTCCTCTACAATAAAGTATTTTCTAAAAATTTTGATCAAAAAACGGGTCACAAATAATTACGCATTACGAATTACGCATTACGCATTGAATTAATTCCGAATTCCGCATTCCGAATTCCTAATTAAAAAAGGTCCTGTGTCTGAACGAAGCAAACACAGGACATTATCGGTCAATTTTTCACAAACATACCGACCGCAAGCACTTACTTGCCTGCAACAATGCCGATGATGTTTACGATAAGCGTCATAACAAACAATACGATAACAACGACCTTGGTAAGCTGGCTCAAAGCCTGCTCTCTTGTTGCACCGCCGGTCTTGTCAAAGAAGTTTGATGATGAGCCAGATAAAGCCGAACTCATATTCTGCTGCTTTGGCGGCTGAAGAATTGATAAAATGATAAGGATAATGCAGGCGATAAGCATAATAACGCCGCAGATGATTTCCCAAATGCTCATATATGACCTTCCTTTTTCATAAAACGTTGCTTGATTACATAATTATTTATTTTATTGTATCACAAAGTTTCCGAAAATGCAAGGGCTTTTCACAATTTATGTTTATATTGCATAATATGCCCCGAGCAATTCCGTATATTCTATACAGTTTAGTAGGTCGGAGTGTATTCCGTCAAATTCTCCGAATAGACCAGCCTGAAATAGTCCTCGCCGTACGGCATATTGAACACAGCATAATCACCGCATACCCGAGCCTTTTCGATATTGTGGTTGTCAGACATTCCGCCTGCGCTGAACCACGCAAGTCCGACCTTTTCTATATCATAGCCAACCAGCTTTTCAAGCGGATAATATATCCACACGTCACCGTAGATACTGTCGAAATAATACTCGTCCGAAAGCTGCTCGCCGAGATAATTTTCCTCGCCGTACCGAGTGAATATCTCCGTGACCTTGCTCATTTCGACACGCTCTGCGGTTATATCCGTCCTTGTTGCAAGCTCTCTCGGCTCAACGGGAAAATAAGCGTACAGGAACTCATCTTTTTCCATTATATCAACATCAAAACCGTTTACGCCATCATTTTTAATATAAATATAGTCCGTCAGGTGCGGAGCATACTTTTCAAGTATAAGATAAAAATGCTCACTATGGCGATGATCCGTTGCTTCGTTTACGCACACATCACAAAGCTCTTTTGTATCAAATGAAGCGAACTCTGCCTCCAAACGGCTGTCCTTCGGAATGATCTTTTCTATATCCGACTGCGAAAATTCCGTGTCATAGAACGCCATTTCAAGTTTGCCTTGGCATTTGGATAAAATTTCAGTTATGTTTTCACCGTCAAAGAAAACGTCCTTATACATAAAGCCGCCATAAGGATAAGGTACGCCTTTGCCTTTAAAATACATCGAAACAACGCTTCCGTTCGGGAATTTTTCACAAAAATATTTTTCCAAAGCGGCTCTTATTTCTTCCTGCTGATAGTTGTCAAAGCATTCCGCCTTGCCATTCTCCTTGAAAAAAACAACGCTGAATTCTTCACCGCCGCAGTTTGCCGAAAAGGCTGTACTGAAGTTATTATTATCCGTAAAATAAGTCGGATAAACCTCGTCCCGTTCAAGACTGATATCCTCAAAGCCGTATTTCTCGGCAATATGATCTTCCGCCTCGGCTTTGGCAAAGACTATATCTTTGTCATACTTGTGACGATAGTAATACTTTACACCGCATTCAGATAAAACTGTTATAAGAATTACGGCTATGGCTATGATCGTTTTTGTTTTGTCTTTCATCTTTCACCCCTAATTACGTCTGTTTTATGTTATACTAAACACCAATTAAAAACTATACAAAAAATCAAGCAAAAACTCTGATATATGGATTTTGCGCAGATTTTTTGTCTATAGTTTTATTGGCGTTTAGTATTACTATTGCTGTGTATTAAACATGCCCTGCGTTAATAGAAATTCGGAAATTTTATGAGTTAAAACAAAATATGCAGCGGGCGGATATAAAATCCGCCCCTACAATTTTGGCTTTTCGCAGAAAATAAACGAAACCATAATAATTCCGAATTCCGCATTCCTAATTCCGAATTATTTCTTCGTTATCTTCGTTCCCTGACGTGTTTCCTCAACAACATATCCGAGTGCGGTTATCTTGTCGCGAAGCTCATCGGCGAGGGCGAAATTCTTTTCCTTTCGTGCTGCCTTTCTCTCCTCGGCAAGCTTCTTTACCTCTTCGGGGAGGTCGTCATTGACATTTTCAGCGGCTTTGTTGAGCTTTTCTGCGTTCGCGATAAGTCCGATAGAAAGCACCTTGTCAAACTCCCCGATAAGTGCAAGCTTTGTTGCGGAGTTTGTGCCGTCACGGAGAACGTCATAAACTGCTGTGATAGCCTGCGCAGTGTTCAGGTCGTTATCGAGCGCATCGGTGAAATTCTTCATAAGCCTGTCGTAAGAGTCCTTGTCGACATCTCCGCCGTTTTCCTTTAAAAGTGCGGCGATCTTTGAGATCATCTTATTATAGGAAACTGCGGCGTTGTCGAGGTTCTCATACGAGAAAACGAGCGACTTTCTATAGTGTGAAAGCAGGCAGAAGAAGCGGTAAACGAGCGGATCGTAGCCCTTTTCTTCGAGGAGCGAAACGGTGAGGAACTCGCCAGAGGACTTCGACATTTTGCCGCTGTTGGTGTTGAGGTGGTGAACGTGGAACCAGTAGTTGCACCACTTATGTCCGAGGTAGGATTCGCTCTGTGCGATCTCGTTCGTGTGGTGAGGGAAAGCGTTGTCGATGCCGCCGCAGTGGATATCGAGGTACTCGCCGAGGTATTTCATGCTTATGCAGGAACATTCGATATGCCAGCCGGGGTAGCCAACGCCCCATGGGCTGTCCCATTTGAGCTCCTGATCGTCAAATTTGGACTTTGTGAACCAAAGCACGAAGTCAGCCTTGTTACGCTTGTTGGAGTCCTCTTCAACGCCCTCTCTTACGCCGACAGCAAGGTCTTCTTCCTTGAAATCGTTGAAAACGTAATACTGTTTGAGCTTTGATGTGTCGAAGTAGATGTTTCCGCCTGCCTCATAAGCATAGCCTTTCTCGATAAGCGAGGAAATGACCTTGATGAACTCATCGATACAGCCCGTTGCAGGCTGAACAACATCAGGAGTCTTGATGTTGAGCTTTGCGCAGTCGGCGAAGAAAGCGTCCGTGTAAAACTTTGCGATCTCCATAACAGTCTTATGCTCACGCTTTGCGCCTTTGAGCATCTTGTCATCGCCCGTGTCGCCATCGCTTGTGAGGTGTCCGACATCGGTGATGTTCATTACTCTTTTAACGTCAAATCCCATGAAGCGGAGATATTTTTCGAAAACGTCCTCCATAATATAACTGCGGAGGTTGCCGATATGGGCATAGTGATAGACCGTAGGACCGCAGGTGTACATTGAAACCTTACCCTCTTCTCTCGGGATAAAATCTTCCTTGGTTCTTGTGAGTGAGTTATATATTTTCATCTGAATTTCCTCCATTATTTTCAAATCCATTATAGGTTGAGAAACCTAACATATATATAGCCATTGCAATTGCGGCATTTTCATCACATATATTAGATTTTTCTTTTGATATCTCAACAATTTCGTCCATCACAGTATCATGAGGGACAAGCGTTTCCGAATTATCAACAACTTTTTTTATCGTGTTCGGCAGCTCCATACACATAAGATAAAATGCATCCTCTGTTCCGGTAACTATCTCATAAAACCTGTCAATGCTCACACGCCGTATAAGCTTATGCCCCATACGGTGCCCGTCAACGGTTGGCTCCCACTTTATATTCTGTGATCTTTTGGCAATTGCTTCTACCAAAAAACAGGCGCAGTCATCGTCTTTTAACAATTGATTCTGCATTTTTATAAAGGTCTTGCCTGCTGATGAAGAATTCATCGTATTATGCTTATTTTTCATTTCAACATAGACAGTATGAACAACTGAATTATCGGGAAGAATGATGCCGTCCGGATCTCTGTAAATTACGTCCCAACCGCCGTCATGACCGTTTTCAGGCACAGTACAGCCATCAAAATATGAAAATATCTTCTGGTGAAAGTATCCTATGTCATTGTTATTTGACTTATCCCTTTGCCGAAATATTTCATTGCTTATAGTTTCCTGCCATGTATTCCTATAAACGGAATTATCAAAAATAAGCTTTATAGGGTCAATTATATTTTTGTTGAACCTTTTCAGGTCTATTGATTCAAGCTTATCGCCGTATTTTTCAATGGTACACTTAACGTGTGCCGTAAACTCTTCTTCCGTAATAAATGGTAAAGACCAACTCATAACTGCTCTAACCCCTTTCTTATACTAAGTGCTATTGCATAGGCGAGATTCACGGGCACAGCATTGCCTACCTGCTTATATTGCTGACCTACGCTGCCGCAGAATTCCCAATCATCGGGAAAAGTCTGACATCGAGCATTTTCCCGCACTGTAAAAGGACGAGGTTCTATCGGGTGACATCTGTCTGTTTGTTTTTGACTTGGCGAGGTAAGAACAGTGAGAGATGGTTCATCTAAGCTCATTCTTCTTAATATACCTGTTCTGCCGCCTTCCATATACCAACAGCTTTTCATATATTCCTTGGCAATATCCTCGGGAATATCTCTCCAATATCCACCCGGAGGAACAAGCGCAAAAATCTCTTCTTTTCTTTTTGAATATTTTGTTCCGATGCTTGGAGGACAATCCAATAAAATGTCCCTTAAAACAGGCTTATATTCACATGTATCGGGAAAAGAAAAGCCGATTTTGTCTGCAAGATCATTTCTTATTCCGATAGTTATCAGTCTTTCACGCTTCTGAGGAACATTATAGTCCCACGCATTTAAAATCCTTTTCTGTATTGAATAACCCTGTTCCGTAAAAATATCCGTTATCGTCTGATATGTTTTTCCGCTGTTGTGTGTAAGCAAACCTCTGACATTTTCAAAAAGGAACATTTTAGGCTGAAGCTTTTTTAAAAATAAAGCGTAGTGGTAAAACAAAGTTCCCCTTGCATCTTCAAGTCCAAGCCTTTTTCCTGCATAAGAAAAAGCTTGGCATGGCGCGCCGCCTGACAAAAGATCAAGTTCTCCTTTTTTTATATCAAAATAATCTTCGAGATCCAAACATGATATGTTTGCAATATCATCGTTTATTACATTCCATTGGGGACGATTTTTCTTTAAGGTATCAGCGGCATCTGAATCTATCTCGATCAGCCCAATGTGTTCAAATCCTGCTTTCTCCACTCCAAGAGCTAATCCGCCCGCTCCTGCAAAAAGTTCAATTGAGTTAAACATCATCTGCTCCGTTTGAATTGTTTTTGTTATACTTCTTTCCAAGCTCGCTTATTTCAAGCTTGTTGACTTTCTTTTCAAGGCTCTCTATCCTTGCAAGCTGTTTGCAGAGTTCAAGCGAAACGGGGTCGGGGATATGGATCTGATCGAGGTCGCAGTTCTGCACTCTTTCGCCGTTCCTGCGGACTATCCGTGCAGGTACGCCGACCGCTGTGCAGTTCGGCGGTATCGTTTCGAGAACGACTGCGTTTGCGGCTATCTTTACATTGTCGCCGACCTTGAAAGGTCCGAGAACTCTTGCGCCTGCACCGACCATAACGTTGTTGCCGAGGGTAGGGTGACGCTTGCCCTTGTCTTTGCCCGTGCCGCCGAGCGTTACGCCCTGATAAACAAGGCAGTTGTCGCCGATCTCGGTCGTTTCGCCGATGACAACGCCCGAACCGTGGTCAATGAAAAATCCCTTGCCGATCTTTGCGCCCGGGTGAATTTCAATTCCCGTAAAAAAACGCGCTGTCTGCGAGATTATTCGTGCGGCGAGGTAAAGCTTCTTTTCGTAAAGCTTGTGAGCCACTCTGTAAGCAAGTATAGCGTGAAGTCCTGAGTAGGTGAGAACTATCTCGAGTGCGCTTCTTGCGGCAGGGTCACGCCGCTTTACCGATTCAATTTCTTCGTTAAACTGCTTTTTAAGATATTCAAAATTAATTATCACTATAAAATACAGCTCCTTTGTCAGTTATGTCATGATAGATATTGCTCAATTCTCTGAATTGGAATTTTGTAAAAAGAAAACAGCGTTCGCAAACAGGCGGATATAGAATTCGCCAATTGAAAATCGGAATTCGGAATTAGGAATTCGGAATTATTTTTCTCTCTGCATTGCATTAAATTTTGCAGAGGACGAATTTCTGTCCTACACCGCAAATGTGCGGAATAAAAATTACGCATTAATATAATTCCGCATTCCGAATTCCTAATTCCGAATTAAATAAAAGCCGCTTTCAAGAGCGATTTTTTTCGTTCCTGAAGGCGGCTGTTGACCACGGTTCCACTTCAATTAGTCCGAACGGACTGTCTTTTCATATCCTTAACGCAGATGATACGCAGGCGGATACTTTGATTTCACGGGTTTAGCGTGAAATTTTCCCCGTCCGAGCCGGCGGCCGCACTTCACTGACGCTCTTCGCCGCCGTTGCACCACCCCGACGTTCTCTGTATCCCGAGCAAAAGCTACTCTGACCGATATGCTTTTATCAACTATTATATTATATGATTATACCACAAATCAATTGCAGATGCAACCGTTATTTTTCACGATTTTCCGTCTGTTTATTCGGCAGAAGATGTTTCTTCGCTCTCAGTGGGAGCTTCTTCTGTTTCGGCAGATACAACAGACGTTTCAGCCGAAGCCTCGTCCGTTTCTTCAACGGGGTCGTTCTCTGCATTTTCGTCTATATAAATATTTGGAAGTATCTTGGTTTCAAAATCGCCGACAACATTATCCCAGTAATCCTGTGTGGATTCAACGGTAAAATAGAAAGCGTCATTGTCGGAGTAGAAGCAGTAAAGTCTGCCCGTGTACCATGCAACGGGGGTCTTGATGTCATTTCCGTCTTCGTCCTTGTAGGTGTCGCCGTTCTCATCGGTTTCAAAAATATTCTGGGTAATGGTATAGTCGCACCATTTTCCGCTGAAGCCTGCAATGTTTATTTCCTGATTGTCGGTGAAATCAGTATCGCATTTGTAAAGAACATTGTTGAAGTTCATCGAAAAACGGATACGTCCGATGAAATCATCAATAGCGCCGTAATCCTCGGCATAATTTGCGGCATAAACAGCCATCTGCGCTTTTCCGTCATCGATTATATAGCGGAAATGCTGATCGAAATCCTCCTGCGACTTCTGTGCCATAACGTAATTTTCGGGGAGGTCTTTTACCTTGAATTTGTTGATAGCGTAAATGTCGCCCTCGGCAACGGGACGCTGTGTTGCGACGGTCTCTTCCTCGGAGCTGTCTGTGCTGCTCTCATCGGAAGCGCTCACCGATGTGTCCGAGCCGTCGTTGGTCTTATCCTTTGAGCAGCCGGCGAACATTGCCGCCGTCATACACAATGCAGCGACAGCTGCGATAATTTTCATCATTCTGTTCTTTTTCATAATTGATTTCTCCTCTGTATTTTGTCTTTATACCAATACTGATTTTTAGACAAAAAATCAGTATAAACACCATTTAAAATTTGGAAAAGATCAAGCCGACGATCTTGTATCTGTTGAAAACAGATTTATATTGGGATTTCGGCGCAGATTTTTCATGTATTTTATTGGTGTTCAGTATTATGAGCAGGCAGGAATGTAAAATCTCCTGTCGGCAAAGCGTACTTCCATTGGCGAAAAAAGCTGCTTTCCCTCGTCGAATTTCTGCGCCGCGGATAAAACGAACTCACCGTCCGCAAGCTTTGGCAGAACCAGTTCGTAAGCGCCTTCACCCGTCTTTTCGAGTGATGCACCGAATCTTTTGCAGAAAAGGTCGGAGATATATTCAAAGAAAAATCCCTCCGAAAAGCTCTTTTCCCCTGCTGCCGCAAGCTCGGACAAGCGTTTCTCCGAAGTATCGGCGGAAATGCGTACTTTAACACCGTCCTCGTCCTCTTTTACGGAAAATTCCACCACATTCGGTATGTATTCGCCGCCGCATAGTCGCTGTGTTATATCGGAAACGAGCACGCAGAACGAACCCTTGTTGAGCTTTGCAGCCGCACCTTTGCATATATCCGTTTTTACCGTGATGTCCTTGCGGTACTCGGCGAACTGCCGTGCAAGCTCCGTCACCGTATCGCTCACGCTGACAACGCTTTCCGTGCAGCTGTCGTCCATGAGGAATATCATCTGCTCGGGGTCGAGGATAAAGGATATTATATCGCGCAGGCTGCTGTTTATGCTGCTGAAAGTCTGCCCGATGCCGTCATATTTTTCGGCGCAGTCGGCAAGCTTTTCTTCGAGCTTTTCCGATATCATCGAGATACTGTGTACGCAGTTTCTCAGCCGTGAAAAGAAGCAGACGAGGTATCTGTTCACTCCCGGGCTTCGCATAGCCGCTTCGACGGGGCTTTTATCGAAGACTTCGATCACCGAAACGCCGTCATAGCTTATAACATTCACGCTCACGATCATATCGCCGATAAGCTCATATCCGCAGCCTTTTTCCATCACTTTTTCGGCAAAAGCGTCCTTTGACACGCCTTTTCCGTCAAAAAGTCCGGCATAGCGGCTGTTTTCAAATCTAACGCCGTCGGAAACTATCGCAGTCGGTATCTCGGAGCGTTCATAAAATTCACGCAGGGCAAGAAGAACGGCACTATCCATAAAGCAGTGATCCCTTCATAAAAAATTACACTATTATTATACCACAGTATTTCGTTTTCTGCATTGCTTTTTTGAAAATTTAATCATAATTTCGTCTTATTGGCACAAAAAAGTCACATTGCCAGTTCACTTTCGGTCATTTTGAACCAACCTGTCAAAGCTTTTGCGGCGTTTTGAAAAAAGTTTCTGAAAAATGTTATTTTTTTGTCAAAAGGTATTGCCAAATCCAAAAAAATAAGGTAAAATAGATATATAAAGCTTTGGGGTGTTCCGCAAAGAATATTTCCCAATGCCGTATTTTAAATTTCTTTTTAGGAGGAAAATTTATTATGTCAGTTAAAGTTGCAATCAATGGTTTCGGTCGTATCGGTCGTCTCGCATTCAGACAGATGTTCGGTGCAGAGGGTTATGATGTAGTTGCTATCAACGACCTCACAAAGCCTTCCATGCTCGCACAGCTCCTCAAGTACGATACTGCTCAGGGCGGTTACTGCGGCAAGATCGGTGAAAACAAGCACACTGTTTCCGCTGATGATGAAGCAGGCACGATCACAGTTGACGGCAAGACACTTAAGATCTATGCTGAAAAGGACGCTAAGGATCTTCCTTGGGGTCAGATCGGTGTTGACGTTGTTCTCGAGTGCACAGGTTTCTACTGCTCCAAGGACAAGTCCCAGGCTCATATCGACGCAGGCGCTAAGAAGGTTGTCATCTCCGCTCCTGCAGGCAGCGACCTCAAGACCATCGTTTACTCCGTAAATGAAAAGACTCTTACAGCTGATGACAAGATCATCTCCGCTGCTTCCTGCACAACAAACTGCCTCGCTCCTATGGCTAAGGCTCTTAACGATTATGCTCCTATCCAGTCCGGTATCATGAGCACTATCCACGCTTACACAGGCGACCAGATGATCCTCGACGGTCCTCACAGAAAGGGCGACCTCAGAAGAGCAAGAGCAGGTGCTGCTAACATCGTTCCTAACTCCACAGGTGCTGCAAAGGCTATCGGTCTTGTAATTCCTGAACTCAACGGCAAGCTCATCGGTTCTGCACAGCGTGTTCCTGTTCCTACAGGTTCCACAACAATCCTTACAGCTGTTGTTAAGGGCGCAGACGTTACTAAGGAAGGCATCAATGCTGCTATGAAGGCTGCTGCTTCCGAGTCCTTCGGCTACAACGAGGATCAGATCGTTTCTTCCGACGTTATCGGTATGAGATACGGTTCTCTCTTCGATGCTACACAGACAATGGTAGCTAAGATCGCTGATGACCTCTTTGAAGTACAGGTAGTTTCTTGGTACGATAACGAGAACTCCTACACATCTCAGATGGTTAGAACAATCAAGTACTTCGCTGAACTCAAGTAAGTTTAGTTCTTAACGTTCAAAAAAGAGCCTGCCGCAATAAGCAGGCTCTTTTAATTATATGGGGGACAAATGAAATACAGGATTTTAATACTAAACACCAATAAAACTATAGACAAAAAATCGGCGCAAAACCCATATATCAGAGTTTTTGCTTGATTTTTTGTATAGTTTTTAATTTGTGTTTAGTATAAGATGAAAATTTTATGCGCAGC
>OHPL01000430.1_pt1 | contig 26982 bp, 14 predicted proteins | sample 1577711 | NCBI WGS metagenome assembly OHPL01 (sample SAMEA3879538, study PRJEB24766) | human gut metagenome | biome: human-associated habitat; feature: feces | place: USA | collected 1985/1987
CAGCTATAATTATCTCTTAAATACTCAAATTTCAACAAGACATATCTCTGATATAAGTATCAAAACAACATTTCGGTATCATCTATTTACATTGCAAAGCTTATGCTATATTCAACAAAATGTTTTATCTTTGAACAGGTCTATGGATTTATCGGCTCCAAATAAGCCTTGCATAGGAAATCCTCCTTTTCTACCGGATATTCCCCACAAAAATAATGAAAAGCACGTACTATTGCAGTCTCAAATCTAAAAACCAAAAGAACTAGAAAATGAAAAAGCAATGGATCATTGCCTGTCTTATCGGAATTCAAGGGGTAAATGTACAGGCACAACAACCCAGCAAGTATCCCTATCAGGACACGAAATTAACTGCGGAACAACGGGCGGACGATTTACTTCAACGCCTCACATTAGAAGAAAAAGTGGCGTTGATGCAAAACAACTCACCGGCTATTCCCCGGCTTGGCATTAAGCCGTATGAATGGTGGAACGAAGCTCTTCATGGCGTTGCCCGCGCCGGACTGGCTACTGTCTTTCCACAAGCCATAGGTATGGCCGCTTCTTTCAACGACGAACTATTATACGAAGTCTTTGATGCCGTATCTGACGAAGCACGCGCCAAGAACCGCCAATTCAATGAAAAAGGACAATATAAACGTTATCAGGGACTGACCATGTGGACTCCCAACGTCAATATCTTCCGCGACCCCCGCTGGGGACGGGGACAGGAAACATACGGCGAAGACCCTTATTTAAGCGGACGTATGGGAATGGCGGCAGTCAGAGGTCTGCAAGGACCGGAAGATGCCGAATATGACAAACTTCATGCCTGCGCCAAACACTTTGCCGTACACTCGGGTCCCGAATGGAACCGTCACAGCTTCAACGCAGAAAACATTGCACCCAGAGACTTATGGGAAACCTACCTTCCTGCTTTCAAGGAACTGGTACAAAAAGCAGGAGTTAAAGAAGTGATGTGCGCTTACAACCGTTTCGAAGGCGATCCCTGCTGCGGCAGCAACCGTCTGTTAACCCAAATTCTCCGCAACGACTGGGGATTCAAAGGAATCGTAGTCACCGACTGCGGAGCAATCGGAGACTTTTTCCAACGCAAGAAACATGAAACGCATCCCGATGCCGCCCATGCCTCTGCCGACGCTGTTTTAAGCGGAACAGATCTCGAATGTGGCGGTAACTTCAAAAGCATCACCGATGCTGTGAAAAAAGGCCTGATTTCGGAAGAGAAAATCAATACATCAGTCAAAAGACTACTGAAAGCCCGCTTTGAACTGGGAGAAATGAATTCGACTCATCCCTGGAGTAACATTCCATTTTCTGTTATCGACTGTCCCAAACACAAAGAACTGGCACTGAAAATGGCACATGAAAGTCTGGTATTACTCCAAAACAATAACAACCTCCTTCCATTAAACCGTCAGATGAAAGTCGCAGTCATCGGCCCCAACGCCAACGACTCGGTAATGCAATGGGGGAACTACAACGGCTTCCCTTCACATACCGTTACTCTACTGGAAGGAATACGCGCCAAACTACCTGACGCACAAATCATCTACGAACCTGTATGCGGATATACAAACGACACCACCCTGCACAGCCTATTCAATCAGTGCAGCATCGACGGAGAAGCCGGATTCAACGCCACCTACTGGAATAACCGCGAATATAAAGGCAAAATTGCCGCAACCGACCGTCTGACCACTCCTTTCCATTTCAGTGCAGAAGGTTCTACCGTATTTGCTCCCGGTGTAGGATTGAAAAACTTCACCGCCATCTATCGTTCCACTTTCCGCCCAACAGATTCCGGTGCCGCCACTTTCCGCGTGATGACTAACGGAGGAGTTACTTTATTCCTCAACGGCAAGCAAATAGCAGAAGCCACCAACATCAAGAATCATACCAATCTGTATTCTTTCAACTACGAAGCAGGAAAGAGTTACGACATCGAGTTGCGTTTTATTCAGGTTAAAGATAACCCTGCACTGAACTTCGACTTGGCAAAACAAACTCCAATGGATGCCCGTGAAATCCTGAACAAGTTGCAAAGCGCAGATGTAGTTATTTTTGCCGGAGGTATCTCCCCCCTATTGGAAGGAGAATCCATGCGGGTATCCGACCCCGGATTCAAAGGCGGCGACCGTACAGAAATCGAATTGCCCGCCATCCAGCGCGAAGTTCTTGCTCTTCTAAAGAAGAATGGAAAGAAAACAGTATTCGTCAACTTCTCCGGTTCGGCAATGGCCATCGTGCCTGAAACGCAGAATTGCGATGCTATCCTGCAAGCATGGTATCCCGGACAGGCAGGTGGAACAGCCGTTGCCGATGTTCTTTTCGGAGATTACAATCCTGCCGGACGTCTGCCTATCACTTTCTATAAAAGCATGCAACAATTACCGGATTATGAAGATTATTCGATGAAAGGACGTACCTACCGTTTCATGACGAAAACACCTCTTTATCCATTCGGCTACGGTTTAAGTTATACCCGTTTCTCTTATGGGAAAGCTACCCTGAACCAATCGAAGCTGACCAAAGGCGAAAAAGCAATCCTTACTATCCCGGTAAGTAACGTCGGGCAGAGAGACGGTGAAGAAGTGGTTCAAGTGTACATCTGCCGTCCTGACGACAAAGAAGGTCCGCAAAAAACTCTTCGTGGTTTCCAACGGGTTAGCATTGCTAAAGGTAAGACACAGAACGTCCAGATAGAGCTTCCGTACGATTCTTTCGAATGGTTTGATGCAGCGACCAATACCATACGTCCTTTAAACGGAACATATAAGATACTTTACGGAAACAGTTCAAATGAAAAAGACTTGCAAACGTGCAGTATTCAGATTCAATAGGCAATGCTATTACATACAATTTGAGGCCGGGTTAATGAACTTAGGCTACATTGAGAATTTATAAAAAAATGGTTTTTATTGTCAGGCCAAGAGTTATGGCTTCATAAAGTGATTGTTTTCAAGCTATTACCCACTGACAATAGAAGCTGACAATAGGCTGACAATAAAAGACGAAAATCTTTATTGTCAGCCTATTATTGTTTAAAACTGCACTATGCAGCTATTATCCCTTACTTACCAAGCCTGCATTATTCCGCAAAGACACCGTTATTGTTCAACTAAGGTGCCGTTATCGTTCTGCTAAAGTATCGATCTTGTTAGTTCTTCACGGCCGTGACGAGATCTTTCCACGGCTGTGGCAGTATCTCACCACGGCCGTGAGAAGAAGCTACCACAGCCGTGGGAAGGTAAAGATAGCGGCACCTTTCCAGGGAAAACGCATTATACTCTTTCCTTAATCTTTTATACATTTATCTTACACCAATATTGTCTTTTCATCTTATTAATAAGATATTTATCTTTCATTTACAATATTATTTGAGTACATTTACGTGATTATAAATCACAATTAAAATGAAGCAAGAAACTAAAAGAAAGATTGAGATCAGCAACCTACATGAATTTGCTGATTCATTAATATTGATAGATAACCGGATAGACCGTTGTAAAAAACATCAGGCCAGTACCATTGTTCTTATTGCAATTTCTGCTGTTATATGTGGCGCTGATACTTGGAATTCAATAGAAGACTTTGGTAAAAGTAAAGAATCTTTTTTTGCAGCCAAGCTTTCCAATTTTAATGGTATCCCTTCCCATGATACATTTAATCGCTTTTTCTCGGCATTAGATCCTTTAAAATTTGAAGAATCTTATAGGCAATGGGTCCAAAGCATTCTCAAATGTTATTCGGGGCATATAGCCATTGATGGTAAAACCATACGAGGAGCCTATGAATCCGAACAGGACAAGCGTCATCGTAAACAAGGAGTGCTTCCTGATTCGAATACGGGAAAGTACAAATTGCATGTTATCAGTGCATTTGCAACAGAACTGGGAGTCTCCCTTGGACAGTTATGTACACAAGAAAAGGAAAATGAGATAGTTGTCATTCCTGAATTATTAGATATGTTGTGTATAAAAGATTGTATTATTACAATTGACGCTTTAGGATGCCAGCGTACAATTGCAGAGAAAGTCATAAAGGGAGAAGGTGACTACATTTTTATAGTGAAAGATAATCAACCGAAATTAAAGGAAATAGTACTGTCAGTAACAGAAAGTATTGTATCAAAAGGTACAACAGTACGATTTGACAAATATGAGACGCATGAAGAAGGACATGGCAGGAATGAGTCGAGAATCTGCTATTGCTGCAACGATCCTGGTTTTCTGGGAGCAGATATTAGAAAGAAGTGGAAAAATATACAGTCTTTCGGATATATAGAGAATACCAGAAATACAAACAAAGGCACTACAGTGGAAAAAAGATGTTTTATATCTTCCTTGGAACCTGATGCGCAGAAGATACTTAAAAATAGTAGAGAACACTGGGAAATTGAGAATAATCTACATTGGCAGCTAGATGTCAATTTCCATGAAGATAATACCAGAAGAAGAAATATATCAGCATTAAACTTCTCCGTACTGGCGAAAATTGCATTGGCTACATTAAGAAACAACAAAAGAGAGATACCAATCAATAGAAAAAGATTAATAGCAGGGTGGGATAATGAATTCTTATGGGAACTTATTTTACATGATTTATAATGCGTTTTCCCTGCGGTACTTTAGCTGAACAATACTGCTGCTTTAGCCGAACAATGCTGCTGCTTTAACGGAACAATACTGTTACTTTAGCAGAACAATACCTGCTTCTTTAGTGAAAGATACCGGATGTGCAGTACTCATTTAACGGGGCGACATTCGCTTCGTAGCGAGTTTATATTTCTTATAGGCTCTTTGCTAATATTGAACTTCCTCTCTTTCAATACAAAACTTCCTGTATTTATTTCCGTATTTCCACTTTGTTTCGAAAAAAAAGCATATCTTTGTCATACGCTTTCTGTTCACCAGCGTGATGAAACAGGTAAGAAGCGTTTTTTATTTATAAATAGGAATATTATTGCATTATCCCTCGTATTTGAAATCTAGCAAGTTTCTGTCCGTAGAGGGGGGGCAACAGATATTCCACGTGAACGGCCGTATGTCAACATATCGATGAAAGATGTGTTATATATACACAATTAGCGTGGATGTCTGTTGTTATCATTATCTTTCGGACGGGTTTGCTAGGCCTCAAATACGGATAATGATTCAACAGCATTCACGCTTTTTTTGTATCCGGTTGGTTTCATAACCCTTAAAAATCCCCAACCCCAATCTCCTGTCCGCCCGGAATACAAAAAGCGCGAATGTTTGTTGAATCAACATCAATAGAGTGCTATTTATTCCTTGTTGTATAACAAATTAAAAACAAACACTATGTCACAATGGATTAGCATAGAAGCGGCAGCCGAGAAATACCGACTCGAAAAAGAGTATATCTGGCTCTGGGTGGAAATGAAAAAAATCACAGTGTCTTATGAGAACGATACAGTTTCCATAGATGATGATAGTATCCAGCAATTCATAAAACGGACTAAGCTGGGAATTACGTCTGAATATATCGATGAGTTAGAGCAACTTTGCATGGAAAAAAACAAAACCAGCAGATTGTATGCTTCACTCTTGAATATGCGGGATCAGGAATTAATGGCAATTAGAGGACAAAGTTCGCGACTGGACGGTTTATGGAAAATGGTGGAGGAACAATACGAAAGACTGCGATCCTTCGAGAAGAATTCTATGTCGGACAACGCTATTTGTAGCAAGTGCTGGATCAGAAAGATATGCAGGAGATTGAAACGAATTCTATAATTCTGCTGTGAATTTAATCTATTAAATAACAGGCTGACAATAAAAGTACGATCTTTTTATTGTCAGCCTATTGTCATAGCTTATTGTCAGGGTGCAATGAGTTGCTAATCACCGTATTATCCAGCCAAAACTCCTGCTGACAATAAGAACCCTCCAATTTATATGTAAACCTAAAACCTATGAAACTTTTCTGTTATTAATTACACGCATGGCCGCAGTATAGTATTCGCAAGGAACAGAAATCAAAATACTGTTTAAACCATTGTCTTTCGTTGACACTTGAATATAAGCTGCATTCAACAAACTCTTTACGCTGGCTACCTCCCAAGGACTACCAGCAAAAACTTTGACTTGAGAAATCTTTCTACTTGTAATCCTGATCTTTATAGTGTGTTTTTGTTTTTACTGCGACAAAGATAAGAGAGAAAAGCAACATAGAGGTGCAATATTGTTTCATATATAGTATACAAATGATTCATTGAATCAGGATTTGTATTAATTGACCAGTTTTTTGCGTTAATAAGAGTTGTTTTCCCTCACATCATTCATTTCTTATTTTGCGTATTTGTTATTGTTTCTACAAGGCTATTGATATAAACCTCTATATTATCATAGGCAGTACTTAGATTTCTTCCGTTTGCATCATATTTGTTTGGGTTCAATCCGTTGGCGGTTTCCCATTCGTCAGGCATGCCGTCATTGTCAGAATCAGTAATTTGTGGCAATGATTTTAATGTTGGCCATGCGCTCCAGTCGCTACCAGCTCCGGAAGGCTTTAGGTCTTTCTGACTATCGATAAGTCCGCCCTTAGGATAATTCTGACTTTTCCAATGGATGATACCTTTGTCGCAATGTTCACAAGGACCGTTCGGGCAGGGGGCATCTCCTAATCCGTTGTGTTCGTTCTTTCCGATGAATTGTGCCGTTCCTGTGCGTGTCTCTTCAACGATACGAGTATCTATATCATCTCGTTTGAGACTGCAACCCGCATATTTCAACACCAGCTCGTAAGCTTTTTGTGCTGTGTGGGTAGTTACCGCATCTACTTCTACCGGAGTATCCCGTTTCAGTTCATCGAGAGAGTGACCGGTGTTGTTACGGATACTAGTCCAGTTGTCTTTGTTCACTTTTGCGGCGGATGCTTCTGTCAGTTGGTTTCCTGCCTCGAAGTAATTCCGGCTGATATGATACTGTCCCAATACCCCTTTGATCGGTGCAGAATCTCCATCAGAAGAGCTGATGTCGATAGCCATCACACGGTTGGCCACTTTGGCATCCGTAGCGGGTCCGGGTTTGTAGTAGTTGTCCACAATATTAATACCCATTGCTGCGCCGCCATAACATCCGTTACCGCTCCAGTTATAAATAACATTATTACGCATATCAGTACGTTCCTGACCTTGATATTTTACTCCGGAACCGAAACGTGGTGTGCGACTGTCATGGTGTGCCATCAGATTATGATGATAGGAAGCGTTGACTCCTCCCCAAATACCGCCATATCCATGAGGGCCTTTGGTATGTCCCGATAAGCGGAGACTTTCTGAAATAATACACCATTGCATAGTAAAGTTAGTATTATCATAGAATGAAGCACATTCGTCAGTGCTCCACTGATGGAACAATGGTCAATCATGATATTGTTTTTCTGGCGTCCTCCCAGAGCATCTGCACCGTCGGAAGCCGAAGAGCCCAGCAAATCCGTATCTCCCATTCGGAAACGCAGGTATCGTAGAATTACATTATCGGCCGATACATTTACTGGAAAGTGAGCCAGGCAGATACCGTCTCCGGGAGCTGTCTGTCCGGCTATCGTGACATCACCGTTCCGAATGTCCAGTGTCGATTTTAGATAAATGGTGCCGGATATACAGAAGACAATTATACGAGGCTCCTTTTGTTCGATGGCATACCGGAGGGTACCCGGTGCTTTGGAGTCTTCCAGGGATCTGACAATATATACCTTTCCACCTCTTCCTCCTGTAGTGTTCATTCCTCCTCCTTCAGCTCCGGGAAAGGCATATGCTGTTTCTTCTACTGGTGGAGATACGGAGGGAGAATCCGGTGGAGTCTCCTGTTCTTTATTATCTTCATTGACTGAAGATGTGGAACAGGAGGAGAACGATTCTACTTGTGTGGCAAACAGTAGTGCCACGAAAATGAATTTTACCTTGTTGTTTTTCATATCTTACCTGATTTTTTATAAAATGTGATGATAGTGATACTGATACAAATGTAAGTGGATAGAATTTGATAGACAACTGGTTGCATAGATAGTGCACCAGATTGCACAAAAAGTCCGCAACTTTTGAATGATATTAAAAAAGTCCACGCAAACAAACAAATAGTGAGAAAGTATTCATGTTGTTCCGTATACTTTTGTAACGTGAAATAGTAACTGCTCAAGGCAGGACGACCAAATAATAATGGAATAAGAATCTATCATTAAGAATATAACAAATAATTTATGAAAGCACATTTATTTTCAAAGATGTCCCAAGGACTATTGTTGTTATCAGCTTTGCTGGCAACAAGTTGCAAGGAAAGTAGCAATAACTTTTTTGTTCCCGACCATGAAGCTCCTTCTTTGGTGTCTGTAACTCCTGCAAATGGTGAAACGGCCGAAGAAAACAATACGATTCTGCTTACTTTTAACGAGTATGTGAAAGCGGGAGAAGGGAAAGCGAATTTTAATGGCGAGGAAGTGGAGTTGACTTTCAAAGGTAAAACAGCGTCTTACGCTTATACTGCTTTGGACTATAATCAGGCCTGTCAGTTCAGCCTCCCCAAAGGTGCAGTCATAGACTTTCAGGGAAATGTATTCGAAGGTGTCAGTATTCAGTTTACAATCAGAGAACGTCCTCAACCGGAAGCACGCATATTTGATGCGGTGGTCAGTCCTGACGGAAAAGGAAACTATACCAGTATACAGAAAGCAATAGATAATGTCCCCTCGAAAAGAACAGAACCCTGGCTCATTTTCGTGGCGAACGGAACGTATGAAGAACAAATTATTATTCCTGAAGACAAACCGTATATTCATCTCATCGGACAGGATGTGGATAAGACAATTGTCAAGTTACGAATTAACAGCTCAACCGAAGCCAGTGCGACTGATCCGGATGTGTGGAGGTACTCTTATAAGAACTTAGGAAAAACGGAAGCTGCTATGGTATCAGTGAAAGCTACGGATTTTTACGCAGAGAATATATCTTTTGTAAACGGATATGGCAAAGAATTACAGAAAGGTCCTATGGCATTGGCAATGTATACCCAGAATGACCGCAACTCATTCAATAATTGCAAATTCCTCTCGTACCAAGACACCTGGCAGACAGGACCTAAGTCGGATAACGGCAGACTGTATGCACAGAATTGCTGGATTGAAGGAGCCGTTGATTACTTCTATGGAAACGGGAATTGCTTTCTCGAACATTGCACCTTTTATAATATGAGGGATGGCGCAATTATTGTTGCTCCTTCTCATAAAGTAGGAACACGTTGGGGATATGTGTTGAATAATTGCATTGTGGATGGAAATGAATTGGCTGATACAGAAAGTGTCAAGTTGGGGCGTCCCTGGCATAATTCTCCGATAGCTGTATATCTCAATACGATTTTTAATATAAAGATAGCTCCGGAAGGATGGACGGATATGGGAGCTATTCCTCAAATGTTTGCTGAATATAACAGTAAGGATAAGGAGGGGAATACTGTAGATTTAAGCCAGCGTAAAACGCAATATACCTATCAGGATGAACAAGAGAATCCGGTGACAGGCATTTGTCAGGCTGTCCTTACGGCAGGTGAAGCAGCTCGGTATACGTATGAAAACGTTGTTCGTGAGGGCGATAATTGGGACCCGAAGAAATATATGGAACAAATATCCGCACCGGAAAATCTGAAAAGAGAAAACGGAATATTAAGTTGGGATGCTTCAAAATATGCAATTTGTTATTTGGTAATTGCGAACGATGAAACTGTACAAATAACCAAGGAAACGTCTTGTAATGTTGAGGAAGGAAAGACATATCAGGTGAAGGCCGTTAGTGAGTATGGGTCTTTGAGTGAACCTTCAAAAGAGTGATGACAATTAAAACTTTAAAATATGAAAATGATAAGTAAAGTATTCAGTTGTATGTTGGCTTTTTCTTCTCTGTTGGGGAATGTGGAAGGACAAAACATCTATAGAATATGGTATGACAAACCCGCTTCTTATTGGGAAGAAGCACTCCCGGTTGGTAATGGACGGATTGCAGCAATGGTGTTCGGTGACCCTCAACTGGAACAAATACAGTTGAACGAAGAAACAGTGTCGGCGGGCTCTCCTTACCAGAACTATAATGAAGAAGCAAAAACGGCTTTGCCGGAAATGCGCCGGTTGATTTTTGAAGGAAAGTACGAAGAAGCGCAGAACATGGCGGCAACGAAGATTCTTTCACAAGTGGGGAATGAAATGCCTTACCAGACAGTGGGTCGTCTGAATATCCGTTATCAAGATCACAAAAAAGTAAATAATTACTATCGTGATCTGGATATAAGCAATGCAGTAGCTGTGACTCGCTACGAAGTAGACGGAGTGGAATTTACCGAAGAAATATTTGCATCATTTACCGATCAACTGGTTATCAGGCATATCAAAGCATCCAAACCGGGAACAATCAATTGCGAACTGTTTTTTAATACCCCGATGAGAGATCCGAAACGTAGTATTTATGGAAAGAAAGGTTTGCGGCTGGAAGGTATTACGCATGGCAGCCGTTATTTTCCGGGTAAAGTGCACTATTGTGCCGATTTGGATGTGAAACATAAAGGTGGGAAAGTGATAACTGCCAATGACACGTTGCTTAGCGTTCAAGGAGCCAGTGAACTTACATTGTATATCTCGATGGCGACTAACTTTGTCAACTATAAAGATATATCGGGCGATCCGTATCAACGGAATAAAGCTTATTTGAAAAATGCAGCGAAAGATTATAGTAAAGCGAAAGCCGCTCATATTGCTGCTTATCAGAAACAATTCAATCGTGTAACTTTGGATTTGGGTGAAACTTCCCAAGCCAATAAGCCGATGGATGTACGTATCAAGGAATTTTCTTCATCCTATGATCCGGCATTGATAGCATTGTATTTCCAGTATGGACGTTACTTATTGATTTCATCTTCACAGCCCGGATGCCAGCCCGCCAACTTGCAGGGCAAATGGAATCATAACCCGGGACCTCCCTGGAGCTGCAATTATACAACGAATATTAATGCTGAAATGAATTACTGGCCGGCGGAAATCACCAACTTGGCCGAACTTCATAAACCATTCATCCAGATGGTACGTGAATTGAGCGAGAATGGGCGTGAAGCTGCCAGTCGAATGTATGGTTGTCGTGGCTGGGTGTTGCATCATAATACGGATTTGTGGCGTATGACGGGTGCGGTGGACCGTCCTTATTGTGGGACATGGCCTGTGGCTAATGCATGGCTTTGCCAGCATTTATGGGACCGTTATTTGTTTTCCGGTGATAAGAAGTATTTGGAGGAAGTATATCCGATGATGAAAAGTGCTTCGGAATTCTTTGTCGACTTTCTGGTACGCGACCCGAACACGGGTTATCTGGTTGTCACTCCTTCCAACTCACCAGAGAATTCTCCGCGCTGGATAAAGAAGAAAAGTAATCTTTTTGCAGGAATCACGATGGATAATCAGTTGGTTTTTGATTTATTTTCAAATACATGCGAAGCTGCCAAAGTGCTGAACGCAGATACTGATTTTTGTGATACATTGAAGAATATGCGCCGGCAGTTGCCTCCGATGCAGGTAGGGCAGTACGGACAATTGCAGGAATGGTTTGAAGACTGGGATCATCCTAATGATCGTCACCGGCACATCTCTCATCTTTGGGGGCTATATCCCGGTTATCAGATTTCTCCTTATCGTTCTCCGGTACTCTTTGAAGCGGCAAAAAACACATTGATACAACGGGGAGATCCTTCTACCGGTTGGTCAATGGGATGGAAAGTTTGTTTCTGGGCCCGTATGCTTGATGGAGACCATGCTTATCAGTTGATAAAGAATCAGCTGACTTATGTCAGCCCTGAAATACAAAAAGGACAGGGAGGCGGAACGTATCCTAATTTATTCGACGCGCATCCACCTTTCCAAATAGATGGTAACTTCGGTTGCACGGCTGGTATTGCCGAAATGCTGGTGCAAAGTCATGATGGTGCGATTCATCTGTTGCCTTCGTTGCCTTCGGAATGGAAGAGCGGGACAGTGAAAGGGTTGCGTGCCCGGGGAGGTTTTTTGATTGATGAATTGACCTGGAAGGGCGGTAAGCTGGTAAAAGCTGTGTTACGTTCGGAAACCGGAGGCAATCTGCGCCTGCGCTCTTACTGGAAATTGGCTGCTGAAGGAGCATTGTTGAAACAGAAGAAGGAAGAGGAAGCGAATCCGAACGCATTATTTAAAGTACAGCAAATCTCACGCCCGATGATTAGTGAAAAAGCGCCTTTAAAAGGAGTGGCATTACGTGATACTTATTTGTATGATGTGGATACACGCGAAGGAGAGGTGATTATTGTTACAGTAAAATAAGACATTCTATATAAAAAGTCCACGCTTTTGCATAAATAATGAGTGGAAAACAGATGTAAAAGTGTGACTTTTGTAACATCAAAAATGGAACAAATTAATCAAGATAATACTATGGATGTACAAAGACATTTATTTTTGAGAAGATGCTTTGCGTATATATGTTGCTTGCTCTTGTGCTTTATAACGGCGACAACAGTATATGCACAGAAGGTATCTGTGAAAGGAACGGTGGTGGATACCAACGGCGATGCTATTATTGGTGCTAGTGTGAAGGTGTTGAAAAAGTCCTCCGTCGGTACAATTACCGACTTGGATGGAAATTTCACTTTGTCTGTTCCCGAAGATGCAACAAAGTTGGAAATTAGTTTTGTAGGAATGAAATCAGTTGTTGCGACTGTGAAACCGGGCAAACATCTGAAAGTTGTGTTGGAAGAAGACAATCAGACTTTGGACGAAGTGGTAGTGGTAGGATACGGAACCTCACGTCGCGGAGATTTGACCGGTGCGATTTCTTCAGTGAGTGAGAAGGTTTTGAAGGATATTCCGATAACTTCTGCGGCTGCGGCTATTACAGGAAAACTGGCAGGTGTGAATGTAGTGGCTACTGATGGATCGCCCGATGCAACAATCCAGATTACAGTACGTGGTGGTGGTTCTATTACCCAGGACAATTCACCGTTATATATTGTTGACGGTTTTCAGGTGAGTAATATCAATGATATTCCTCCCGGTGATATTCAAAGCATTGATGTTTTGAAAGATGCTTCTTCTACCGCCATCTATGGAGCTAAAGGTGCGAACGGCGTTATTCTTGTTACTACAAAAAGCGGTAAGGCGGGAAAAACAGAAATCTCATTCAATGCTCACTGGGGTGTCAGTAATGTGTATAATCTGACGGGGGTACTTTCACCTTACGAATACTACTGTTATCAGAAAGAACTTGATCCGGGCACCTCTCTGACCAGTAGCATTAATTCGATGTATGGACGTTGGGACGACCGCAATATTTATCGTTCGGTAGAAGGCACGAACTGGCAGGATAAAGTATATGGAAACACCGGATTCAAACAAAGCTATAACGTTGGTATAACAGGAGGAACGGATGCCACATTGCGTTATAATTTGAGTTATACGCGGGATGATGAGAAGTACATTATGCTCAACTCCAATTATGTGAGGGATAACTTGAGTGTGAAGATGGATAAAAAGTTGAGTAACAAATTGAAGTTTGAGTTTTCCAGCCGGTTGACTAGAATGGTGATTGACGGTGCGGGTACCAATGGAGGTAAATTGAGAGATGCCGTTCTTTTCTCGCCAATCAACAGCCTTGCAAGTATAGATGCGGGAGATGCTTTGGGGGGTGAAATTGATTACTCGGATGATGCATTGTTATCATCATTGAATGATCCTGTATATAATACGGTGAATGAGTATAAGAAGCAAAACCAGTTTTCTATGACTTATAATGCCGGCTTTAACTGGGAAATTGTTAAAGGATTGACTTATCAGCTGAAAGGTAGTTACGCATACACTTATAATTATACCGATAATGTCTGGTTAAAGAAAACCGGAGAGTCGAGCTCCAATGCCGGTCAGCCCGTAGCCAAACGTACGGATGAGAAAGGTGCACGATGGAACTTGCAGAACATATTGAGTTACCGGTTCTCTCTGAAAAAGAATCACCGTCTTGATCTGATGGCCGGACATGAAATGGTGAGTAATTACAGAAATCAGATGATTGCCTCATCCAAATATTATCCTATGGATTTTACGGCGAGCGAAGTGTTGGCTATGTGGAACTATGGAGAATCCCAACCAACGTATACCACTCTTGGTGAACCTTCTCGTACGGCATCTTACTTCGGTCGTTTAAACTATGCTTTCAAAGACCGGTACATGTTCACTTTTACAGCCCGTGCCGACGGAACGAATGTGTTCGCTCCTGAAAACCGTTGGGGATTTTTCCCGGGTATGGCATTGGCATGGCGCATTTCCCAGGAAAAATTTATGAAGCAGACGGAAGACTGGCTGGATAATCTGAAACTTCGTGTGAGTTACGGGTCAGTTGGTAATGCGCGTGTCAATTCATACTGGAGACAGGATTATAAAATGGAATCTTCTGCCAATAGGCAATATTATCTGAATGAAACAGTACAGAGTGCCCTGAAATTGCAGAACACCTTGCGGAACGAGAATCTGACTTGGGAGACGAAGTTATCCTCTAATGTGGGAATAGATGCCAGCCTCTTTAATAGCCGTTTGAATGTGACGGTTGACTTCTATAATGATATAACGAAAGATTTAATCTTACGCATGGATCTTCCTTCAAATTCGGGATATGAATATCAGTATCAGAATGTAGGCCGCAGCACGAACAGGGGAGTTGAACTTACGCTTAGCGGAACGATTATCAATAGTAAAGATTTCTATCTGGGCGCTAACTTCAATATATCATTCAATAAAAATATAGTGAATAAACTGGATGGAACGGCAACCGTATTGAGTGCGCAATCCAACTGGCGACCGGATATCGGCTCTGATGATTTTCGTGCTATTGTAGGTCAGGCGGTAGGACAGATTTACGGTTTCGAAGTAGAGGGCTTTTATTCTGTAGACGACTTTACGTTTGATGAGAATACGAAAAAATGGATACTGAATGAAGGGGTAGTAGACGACAGGGCTTTGTTCTCTAACGACCTGCCTAACTTTGGTCCGGGCTTTATCAAACTGAAGGATCAGAATAATGACGGTGTGATCGATGCGGATAATGACCGTAAAGTGATCGGTAGTGTACAGCCAAAGCATATTGGCGGATTCGGGCTGAATGCTGCATGGAGAGGGTTTGACTTGGCGGCAATGTTCAACTGGTCATATGGCAATAAAGTATATAATGCCAATAAGATTATGGCATCCACTCATACGAATCGTAAATATAATAATATCAGAGATTTTATGAGTTTGGAAAACCGTTGGTCGATTATTGATCCGGAAACGGGTGCCAATGTAATGTATGGTAATGACGCCAATCCGGAACGCTTTGTTGAAATCAATTCCAAAGCCTCTATCTGGATGCCTATGATGGGGCGTACGCTTGTGACGGACTGGGCGATTGAAGATGGTTCTTTTTTGCGTTGTAGTAACCTGACGTTAGGGTATACGCTTCCGGTTACTGTGACTCGTAAGCTAGGAGTCAAGAACCTGCGCGTGTATGCTACGGCCAATAACCTGTTTTGCTGGACAGCTTATTCCGGACAGGATCCTGAAGTGAGCACACAACGTTCTACCCCTTTGACTCCGGGTGTGGATTATTCTGCATATCCGAAAGCGCATTCTTATGTATTCGGTCTTAATGTTACTTTTTAATACTTGAAAAATGAAAATACAGAAACTATTTTTAGCGGTTTTATCCTCCTCTGTGTTATGCACCTCGTGTATGGATAATTTTTTGGATACCGAAAGTCCTTCTATTCCAAGTGATGAGAATCTGTTTAAATCGACCGCTCTGACGGAAGCAGCCCTGATGGGTGTGTATGCGACAATGACGGACACCTATATATATGGTCAGAAACTGTGTGTCAACTGGCAGGGAGCTTCTGACGTGGAGGTTGGTTCGGGTGCGTTTTCTACGGAAAACTATAATTCGACACTTCGTGATGAAGGTGCTGGCAATTTTTATGACGACAATTATAACCGGAATACCAGATGGGACAAACTTTATTATCTGGCAGAATCCGCCACTACTATCGTAGATGGTATACGTCGGTCACCGTTGATGCAATCTACTTCGGACAAGGCTGCCATGCGTAGATATTTAGGAGAGGCATTAGCACTAAAAGCGTTAGGCTATTTTGAATTGATCCGTTATTGGGGAGATGTGCCATATAAAGAGCATGCGTCTGAAAGTGGATTGGGAAATGTCTATATAGGAAAAGTGGATCGTGATATTGTTTATAATTATATCATAGAGGATTTGAAAGAGGCAATTGAATATCTGCCTTGGATGGGAGAAGAATCATATACGGTAGAACGCATGAATAAAGGTTTTGCCAAAGGACTGCTGGCAAAAGTAGCGCTATTTGCCGGAGGATGGTCTGTACGGGATGGAAATCAGTTTCCGGACTTGGATGTGGAACATCATCCGACCATTCCGGAAATGAACGGATATTTCGTCGGTCGCCCTAAGAATTGGAAAGATTATTATGAGCTGGCTGCCAAACAGTGTGCGGAGATTTTGGGAGCGACTGATAATCCTCATGAGCTTGATCCCAGTTATGAGAATATTTGGTCTACTGTCAATCATCTGGAATACAACAAGTATAATGAAAACCTGTTTGAAGTCGCTTTTGGTGAAGGACAGAATGGAGATGTGGGGGCCACGATGGGATACAACCTGAATAGAGGGGTTTTTAATACCACCCAAGGTATGGGAGGGGCAGGATATGCGGCTACTACTGCTTACTATTTTTATTCATTTGATCCGGCAGACACCCGTCGGGATGTTACTTGTGTTTTCCAGGAATATATCAATGAGAATGGAAAAAATAAGGAAGTTATTCGCTGTAATCCATTAGGAGTGGCTTGTGGTAAATGGCGTTGGTATTGGATGACTGATAATTATATGAAAGTCCGTTTCCCGAAAGCTAATTCACGTATTGCTACTGGTATCAACTGGATTTTGATGCGGTATTCAGATATTTACCTGATGTTTGCGGAGGCTCAAAATGTATTGACAGGGCCGGATGCAGTTAGTCCGATTGCCGGTATGTCTCCCCGACAGGCTTTGGAAAAGGTTCGTGAAAGAGCATTTGGTACTGGTGCTCCCGAAATCACGCAGTATGACGCGGATTTCTTCACGGCTATTGTCAATGAACGGGCATGGGAGTTTGGTTGTGAATCTATTCGTCGTCAGGATTTGACACGTTGGGGATTGTTGGCGGAGAAAATAGAAGAGATGAAAATAGGTCTTTGTATGTTGTATGACTACAAGCCGGTGACTATTTTCGGGAAGACTTATCAAGTGGATGAAATACCGAGAAAAATCTATTATAAATATGAAGACTCTGATAATCCGGAATACATTGATATGTCGTCTGTTAACTTCAATGAGGATATGGGAACCGGTGCTGCTTCTACATCAAAAGGACAGTATGAGTGCAACTGGATCAGTATGCAGGTGACATTGAATAAGGATGGTGATATAAATGCAACCCTGAATACTAATTATGTGAAAACAATGGCTAGAATATTGGTTTGCGGTACAGGGCTGAATGCGTCTTACGGCTATTCGAATTTGTTTGGCAGGCTGAACTGGGGCGGTGAAGCCGAAGCGGAGTTCCGTAAATATTCTGTTGGTAATGGAGTGTGTAATTATCGCCATGTATTCGCTATTTATTATGAGGATGTCAATAAGACGCAAGGGTATGTTTCTAATTCGTATGGTTATAAATAATTAATGGCAGGAAAAAATGAAAAGACTAGTTAATAGATTATCCGGAGCATGCCTGTATGTACTATTGGCTTTGATAGTGGGTATGTCTTCCTGTGAGGACGATGCCAATGACTGGACAGTTAATAAGAACTATGATGCTTTGTTCCGTCCGTTGACGTTCGATAAGTCGGCTACCGATGCGACTTCGGTTACATTAAGATATTCGCAGATTGTGAATGCAAAAGTCTATATTTTTGAGTTTTATACGGACAGCTTGGAGTTTAATGCGGAAAATTATGTAAGGACAGATACGATTCTGAAAGATACATTGACTGTATTTTCAGAGAGTAATACGCCTATGAGGGTGGAATATCGTACTTTGTTTCAGGAGTTCAACGGTTCTACGCAATATTCTGTTCGTATGAAAGGAGAAGATGCGCAGGGAAAGGCAAGCACTTATGTCAGTGTAGCATTTAAAACTCCGGATGAGCAATTATTTACCGGAGTGGAAGTTACGGCTAATTCCGCAACCTTGACATGGGAAGAAACGAACAGGGTAACTCATCTGACGTTGGCTCAAATGGTGGATACGAAATATGGTCAGGAGAAACAGATTGATTTGACTTCGGAAGATATAGCGGCTTGTTCGAAAACACTCTCCGAATTGGAGAATGGAGCGACCTATCGTGTTCGGATTTATAATAATGATGCATTACGTGGTTCGTATGTATTCAAGACACTTGGATTGGGTGGTAGCGAAATCCTTTTTGTGGAGGCTACGGAAACCGGGGTCATTGATTTAAGTACATTGTTATCTAATTTTGTGAAAGAGAAAGAATGTAGCAATGTAACTGTCCAACTTACTCCGGGGGCGGTGTATAAGGTAAGTGAACTAAAGATTCCGGGATTGGATAATATTTTGTTTACCAGTACGGAAGCTAATGAAAATAATCGTCCACAGCTTATTGTGACTAATAAAATATCATTGGCTTCTCCGATACAGTCTCTGTCATTCGAGTTTGTTTGCCTGAATGGAAATGGCGAGGCCAGTTATATGACGGATTGGAAAAATAGTTCTTATGCCCAGTCTATTTCATTCACAGGCTGTGCTATACAGAACATAAAACGTACGCTTGTACGTATTAGCGATGGAAGTGGTGTGTTCATGACGGATATTACGATTGATAACTGTGTCATATCCGAAGTTGGTACGGACGGATATGGAATGATTAATTTCGGAAAAAATATCGATCAGTTGGAAAAGGTTTCTATAACGAATAGTACATTGATTAATATTGGTGACCAGTTGATGGACGTGAAAGGGGGAATCGGTGATGTGATATTGGAAAATTGTACTTTCTATAATTCTATGGATGCTAAGAAGGAATTGCCTAAAGTTTTCCGTTTCGATAATGCGGCAAGTACTCCGCCTTCTCCGAAATCTGCGACAATGCGGAATTTGATTTTCTCCGGTCCGAACAAAGGAAAGAAAATGAATAGTGGAAATGGTGCTTATGACATTTTGAACTTCTCTGATAATTGTTATATCACCTCCGACCTGCAGGAAGGCAATAACAGGTTTGAAGAAATAACGAGAATAAAACAAAGCTCGGATGACTTGTTCGTTGATCCATTAAACGGTGATTTCCATATTAAACCGGGAGCCGGGTTCGCCGGAACGGGTAATGCTGGTGATCCACGTTGGTATTAATTAATCCTATAATTGTTAGGTATAAAGAATATCATGAAGAATATTGTATTATCAATTTTATTGATGAGTGCCTGTGCAATGATTTATGCACAGGCGGACTCATCGCCTTATCAGGCTATTGTAGCTGTTGATGGTAGTGGAGATTATAAAACGGTTCAGGAAGCAATCAATGCTGTACCTGACGGACAGACGAAACCTTGGTTGATTCTGATAAAGAATGGCTTGTATAATGAGCAGGTGATTATCCCTAAGAATAAGCCATACGTACATTTAATAGGCCAGGATAAGGATAAGACCATTATTCATTTAAACTTGAATGTTGGTAGTAAACTGACCGGTAAAGAAATAGGTGGAAAAACAGCTTATTGGGAACACTCGGTTCATAATCCTTCCTCTCCAGTTTATAAATACGAGGGATCGGTAGTGGTGGTAAAAGGAGACCACTTTTATACGGAAAACATTTCGTATGTGAATGACTGGGGAGTTTTATCAGATAATGGTCCGCAGGCTTTGGCTATGAATAGTCAGGCAGATTGTGCTTCCTTTTATAATTGTAAGTTCCGTTCTTTTCAAGATACTTGGATGACTGCCAATAATGATGTCAGTCGGCACTATGTGAAAGATTGCTGGATAGAAGGCGCGGTAGACTATTTTTATGGTGGTGGTGATGTGTTGCTGGAAAACTGTACGCTTTATAATGTACGGAGTGGAGCAGTAATAGTGGCTCCTTCCCATAAAGATGCCAAATATGGTTATGCTTTTCGTAATTGCACTATAGATGGAAACAGTGAAGCGGCTGACGGACGTTTGAAGTTGGGGCGTCCATGGCATAATAATTCGAAGACGGTGTATATCAATACCATCATGCTTATCCCTGTCGCTGATGAAGGATGGACGAATATGGGAACGGTTCCCGGGATTTTTGCCGAATACAATAGTCGTGATGCACAGGGTAATGTGTTGGATTTAAGTAAACGCAAAACGGAATATCAATATAAAGACCGCCAAACTGGTAAGGAAGTATCGGGTACCTGTCAGGCAACTATAACGAAAGAGGAGGCGGACAAATATACGTACGAAAATATGATTCCGGGTAATGATGGCTGGAATCCGCGTATTATGATGGAGAAATTAGGAAGTCCGCGCAGTCTGGTTTATCAGCAAGGCACTCTTAAATGGAATCCTGTGAAAAATGCGATCGGATATATTGTATATGATGGAGAACAGATTCTCGGGACGACTACTGATACCTCTTTTCCGGTGTCGGAAGTGAATTATGCTTTGAAGGTATCTGCCGTGAATCAATATGGAACGCAAGGTAAAAAAGGTGTATTGTAATTGAATATAGAAAACTGGTAAGGAAAGGGGAGGTGCTTATGAGGCATCTCCCTTTCTTTCTTTATATTCTGTAGGAGTGACTCCCATGATTTTTTTGAAGCGCCTGCTAAAGTACTTCGGGTCATTGAAACCGGTCATATAAGCAATTTGGGAGAAACTGTATTCACTTTTTTCAATTAGCTGGGCGGCTCGTTTGATGCGCATTTCACATACGAAATCTACCGGAGTCAGCCCAACAATGGATTTTAATTTTCGGTAGAATACCGTACGGCTTAACATTAGTTTGTTGGCGAAGTCGTCGATGGTGATATCTGTATTATCCATTTGTTCCTCCATAAACGCCATTACTTGTTGCATGAATTGTTCATCGTATGGAGTCACTTGAGGTTGTGAAGGCTCCCACCCATTTGTATGATCCTCTTCTTGAGTATGCTCTGACAGTTTTGATAAATATAGATCTTGTAGCTGTTTACGCTGACGGAGCAGCGACAAGATTCTGGTTTTTAAGTATGTAGAGCTGAATGGTTTGGTAATGTAGTCATCGATACCTTGTTCCAGTCCTGCTATCCGATCATCTAAAGAAGATTTTGCTGATAGTAATATAATAGGAATATGGCAGGTGTCATGATCGGCTTTGATTGCTTTCACCATGTCTAATCCATCCATGACCGGCATCATGACATCACTGATTATCAGATCCGGAATGTACTGCTGTGCATATTTTAATCCTTCTTTTCCATTTGTTGCTTCGAGAACAGTGTAAGTCTCTGACAGGATATTCCATAGGAAATGACGTAATTCATTGTTGTCTTCGACAATAAGAATGGAAGTTTTTTCATCCTCTGCGTCGGTTTTATTTTCATTCTCTGCGTATGCTGCCTTGAAGGATGTACTATCCGAATCTTCTTCAGTAGCTTGTATCGTCGGTGAATTATTGTCACTGTCGGATAAAATAAATTCGGCTTGTTGATCGTCTGCAAATGCTTTTTCTTCCTTAGGAAGTGTGACAATGAATTCACTTCCACTTCCCGGCTCGCTTTTCACTTGGATATTTCCGTGATGTAATTCTATTAATTCGCGTACCAGTGAAAGCCCAATGCCGGATGAGGGCTGCAGGATATTGTATTGTGCCAGTGTTTCAAATCGATAAAATAGGGATTGTTGCTTTTCGGGAGCAATGCCAATGCCTTCATCAGATACGGAGATGGTGACTTGCTCCGAACCTGTTATCATATTTACCGTTACTTTCTTCCCGTTCGGTGTATATTTGAAGGCATTTGAAAGTAGATTGAAGAATATCTTTTCAAATTTGTCACGGTCTACCCATGCGTATATTTTGTCTGTATTAGTTTGAAGTTGGAAATCAATTCTCTTTTCTTTTGCTATAAGGTGGAAGCTTTCCATTATCTTCTGTAATTGGGAAACGAGTTCTGTCTTTTCTACCAACACTTTCATCTTCTTATTTTGGATTTTGCGGAAATCCAGTAGTTGATTAACCAGACGAAGCATACGTTCTGTGTTTTTATGTACCAAATTTAGATGTTCCCGAACTGTCGGAGAGATTGCTTCATGCGCTAGAATTTCTGATACAGGGCTGGATATTAAAGTTAAAGGAGTGCGTAATTCATGTGAAATATCAGTGAAGAAGCGTAATTTGATATTGGATAAATGTTGTTCCAAGTCAACCTGATGCCGCAAACGGTAGATATAGAACAGAATGTATACAATGATAGTAGTGAATAACACGAACATGACAATATAGAATAACCATGCCCAGTATGTTTCCCAAAAAGTGGGTAAAACATGAATGGGGAGAGTGCGTATATTATCGGTCCATACTCCGTCGCTATTGCTGGAACGGATTTGCAGTTGATATTCTCCGGCAGGTAAATTTATGTATGTTGCAGAGCGGTTATTACCGGCTTCGTTCCATTCTTCTTCCAGGCCTTGCAGACGATAGGCGTATTCGATGGCATCGGGATTTACATAATCAATGGCTGCAAATTGAAAGGTGACATTACGTTCCGAAGGATTTAGTTCCAGTTCTTTTATGTCATCAAGCGCTACATGAAGTTGACTTCCTTGTATTTTGAGTCCGGTAAATACAATAGGAGGTACGTAAGAACTTTTTTTCATTTGTTCTGTGTTGATTTCAAGTATCCCTTGATTGGTTCCGAGAACGATTTTCTTTTGACTGGTTAGTGTGGGAACTGCTTCAGTGAGATTCAGTTCTCTCTGAAAGTAATTACTTCCATAATTCTCAAATGTTCCTTGTTGTGGATTGAATTTGGATATGGAGTTTTCGGAGATTACCCATAATTGTTTTTGAGTATCTTCGAGCATTGAAAGTACCAAATCGGAAGCTAATCCGTCTTTGATTGTATAACTTTTGAATTGTATATCTTCCGTGAGCAGATTTTTAGAGATAACCTGGCTGATTCCTCCGGTGAATGTTATTACATAAGTGTTTTTTCGACTGTCAGTAAATATCTGCATGACATCATTACTGCTAAGGCTGGAATCTACATTAGGGATACGGTTGCTGTGATAGAACTTAATTTCTTCAGGCTGATCGAACTTATTGGAGAATGTAAGTAAACCATTGGTTGTGCCAATCAATAACACTCCGTTGGGGGCTTCTGCGATATGTCTTATTTTGAGTGAAGTAGAAACAGGATAGTTTTTCAGCCGGTTGCCGCTATGGATAAAGTTGGTAGAACCATCAGGTGCTTGTGATAATAGGTTGAGACCACCTCCATAACATGCGATCCATATATTGTCATGGCTATCCTGAATAATACTATAGACACTATTGTTACTTAAACTGTATGTATCTTGTGGCTGATGGACGAATTGTTGTAAAAGATAAGAGTGTTCGTTTTTCTTCTTTAGAAGGATGAGGCCGTCTTTTTTGGTTCCCATCCATATATTTCCTTGTTTATCTTCCATAAAACAGTACACACTTTTTCCGAAAGTAACCTCTTGAGGGGTGATTATGCCCTGTGGAGAAAGGTAGCCTTCTAATGTCCCATCCGGACGGTAAATTCTGACGTTTCCCTTTTTGGAAGCAACCCAGAGACGTTTCTGTTTGTCGGCAAGAAAAGCACGTATTTCCAATCCATTGTCTATGGGACGTATTTTGTATTTATTGGGATAGAAAGATATTTTGTCTACGCCCCGGTCATTGGTAATCCATACATTCTGTTGCCGGTCGGTATAATAATAACGAATAGAGGGGGCAAATAGGGAAGCGGGATTATTTTCATCTGCAAAGTATAGTTTCAGTTGATTACTGTCGCGGTCATAATAGCACAAATGCCCTTTTTGAGGACTCATCCATAGTGTGCCTTCATGGTCTTCAAAGATCATGTACCGGTTGTCGCGTTCATATTGGATTAGGTTTTGTATAGGAGCTGTGAAGTGCTGCTTATCTCCTGTTTTCAGATTTAGCTTTATCACACCGGAGGTATTGGCAAAGATCCAGACTTCTCCGGTTTTGTCCTGATAAAAGAAATGAGCTTCATTGGATGGCTGGGTGGCTGTTTGTATATTAAAATGTTGGAATTTTTTCTTTTCTGTATCGTATGTTATAAATCCGTTGTCAGTTCCTAAGCCGATCTTGTCATTAGAAGGGGAAATGGAAGATATGGAATAGATATCTGTGACAGGACATGGTAACTCCTGGAATTTTATATTCCCGTTCTTGGGATCATATATTGCGATTTTTCCGGAAGTTGAGATAAGATATATTCTCTTATTATATTCTTTGACCATTTTGAACGGATAATCGCTGTTGATTCGTTTTTTCCCGATGATGGTTACTCCCTTATCTGTCATGATCCATTCGTCCCCGTCGGAATCTTCGTAAATGTCGAATATCTTGTTTCCTTTTAAATTTTGGTTAAAGCTGCTGTATAATATGATATCTTTTCCTTCTTTGCAGGTTTGCTCATTGATTCTGAAAGCATAACCTTGTTCACAGGTGATCCACGTAATTCCTTTATTTAAGGTATAGATATTGCTGACTATGTTGGTTTGTTGCAGGGATGATTCAATAGGAAGGAGTATGTCAATAAACTTCTCTGTTTGAATATCGAATAGATATGCACGGTTATCATAAGATTTGCACCATATATCTCCGTCTTTGCTCTCTGTAATATAAGAGAAGCGGTTGGTCGTTAACGTACAGCCGTCTCCCGGGAATGCTTTGTAATTTTTAAATGTGTATCCGTCGAATTTGTTCAGTCCATTCCAGGTGGCGAACCAAAGAAATCCTTTTTTGTCTTGCATTATATTCACTACTACTCCTTGCGAAAGCCCACTATTGACAGAGAAGTGTTTAATCTGGCAAAGAGGTTGAGCTGCTACAGTCAGACTGGTGTATAAGCATAAAAGGAAAACATAGAGTGTCTTCATGATATTATAAATTATGTGTAGAGCAAAAATAGATAAAACTGGATTAAAAAGGAAATATAAAACCGTGATTGAACATAAAATGCACGCTTTTGCATATTTAATCCACCTGTCTATCCTCTATCAAGCACAATTATTACCCTATAAGGAGAGAAGATACCTCGTACTTTTGTTTTGACAATTAGAACTGGTAAAATTTTAAATGAAAACTATAAATGAAACGTCTATTTATTTGTGTAGTGGGACTTGTTATAGCCGTAACCGCATGGTCTCGTACCTTTAATATGAAGGAGCTTGGAGCTGATCCCCGAGGTATTGAATCTTGTACGGAGTTAATAAACCAAACGATTGAAAAAGCATCTTCTGAAGGTGGAGGAACTATTTATTTCCCGGCAGGTGTTTATTTGACAGCCACTATCCACATGAAAAGTAATATAACTTTGTATGTGGAGTCCGGAGCTGTTCTTCGTTTTTCAGATCGTTTTGAAGATTATCTTCCTTTTGTGAAGATTCGTTGGGAAGGTACAGTGATGAATACTTTGTCTCCCCTGATTTATGCGCATGATGCGGAGAATTTGACTATAACCGGGCGTGGAACGTTGGACGGTAATGGATTCAAATGGTGGAGCTGGGAGAAAGAAACACGGGAGCTGATTAAAAAGAACGGAGGAAAATTGCCTGCTTTGAATAAACTACAACGAATGTGGGAAGAGGCTAATGAAGATCTGGAAATTTCGGATTATTATAAACCTTCTTTAGAGCGTCGTATGTTTCGGCCTCCTTTTATTCAGTTTTATGAATGTAACAATGTGTTGATAGAGAATGTGAAAATTGTCAATTCTCCTTTTTGGACCATAAATCCGGCTTTTTGTGATAATGTAACAGTGCATGGAGTGACGATATATAACCCTTCAAAAGACCCAAAAGGTCCCAATACGGATGGAATAAACCCTTCTTCTTGCCGGAATGTGCGTATTTCTGATTGTTTTATTAGTGTGGGGGATGATTGTATTACAATTAAATCGGGGCGTGATGCTGATGGACGGAAATATGGAAAGGCATGTGAAAATATAACGATAACTAATTGTGTTATGCTTTCCGGTCATGGAGGGGTAGTTATTGGTAGTGAAATGTCAGGCGGTGTAAGGAGAGTGACAATTTCTAATTGTGTTTTCGATGGTACGGATTCCGGTATTCGCTTGAAATCTTCTCGTGGGAGAGGAGGAGTTGTTGAAGAGCTTCGGGTAGATAATATCGTCATGAAGAATATTCAGCGGAATGCCTTCATCTTTGATTTGTTCTATGATAAAGAATCAAAAGTGGAACCTGTCAGTGAACGGACTCCTGTTTTCCGGAACATTCATTTGAGTAATATCACAGGTTCTGATATCAAGCAAATTGGTTATATTAAAGGGATTGAAGAAATGCCTGTACAAGGTTTGTCCTTTTCAAATATTAATATGAAGGCAGAGGTTGGATTTATAATTGATATTGCTGAAGATATTCGTTTTGATAATGTGGATTTCTCTTCGCAGACTGGTTCACCGTGGCAATTCAGTAAGTGTAAGCAGATTGTTCTGAATAATGTTAGATCGAAGTATCCTGTAAACCAACAACCGATTGTTACTTTTGAAGATGTCGATAATGCTATTATTAATAATTGTTTTCAGATGACTCCTGTGAAGGATTTTTATAAAGCTAATAACAGTCATATTATTGAAGGACA
>OHPL01000463.1_pt1 | contig 25628 bp, 25 predicted proteins | sample 1577711 | NCBI WGS metagenome assembly OHPL01 (sample SAMEA3879538, study PRJEB24766) | human gut metagenome | biome: human-associated habitat; feature: feces | place: USA | collected 1985/1987
GTCCCTTCAAGAACCACCCCTTCAAGGTGACGGATGATGAGCTCATGCAGCAGACCATCGACAGCATCATGCAGGTGGGCGTCCTCAACCCCGCCATCATCCGCCCCGCACCGGAGGGCGGATACGAGATGGTAGCCGGACACAGGCGGCTCCATGCCGCAGACCTTGCGGGGCTGAAAACCATACCGGCCATCGTCCGCAATCTTGACGACGACGAGGCGGTGATCCTCATGGTGGACAGCAATTTGCAGCGGGAAGCCATCAGCCCCATGGAGCGGGCGCAGGCATACAAAATGAAGCTGGAGGCGTTGAAGCATCAGGGAAAACGGGTGGATTTGGAGGGAAAATCAACTTCTGTTCAAGTTGGACAGAAGTTGCCGGGAAAGACCTCACGCGAACTTGTGGCTGAAAACAGCCCCGACAGCGCAGCACAGATTCGCCGCTATATCCGTCTCACCGAGCTTCTGCCGGAGGTGCAGAAAAAGGTGGACAGCAAGGAGATCGCGTTCAGCCCCGCCGTGGAGCTGTCGTATCTCACCCATGACGAGCAGAAGCAGTTTCTGGACGCAATGGACTATTCCCAGAACACGCCCTCGCTTTCCCAGGCGCAGCGGCTTAAGAAGCTCAGCCGGGAGGGAAAATGCACGAAGGAGGCCATGCGCTCCATCATGTCCGAGGAAAAGAAGGAGGAACAGGAGCGTATTACGCTGAGCAGCGATACCCTCCGCAAATATTTCCCCCGAAGCTACACGCCCCTGCAAATGCAGCAGACAATCATCAAGCTGCTGGAGCAGTGGCAGAAAAAACAGCAGCGCCGGAACGAGCGCTGAGAAAGGCAGGTTTATCCATGAATGTAACCATCAATATCTACGGCAACGTGCACATCAATTGCGACTGCGGTGAATATGCCGACAATTTCGAGGATACCCTCGAAGTCCCGTATGAGGCTGAGCCGGACGCAGAGAACAGTGAAGAAATCGAGCTTTCCGAAGATGAAATCGAAGCCGTGGCAGCGGCTATGACTCAGATCCTCTTGTCCTTTCTCCCGGCTGATCTCGATGAGTGAGGTGGGACGCATGAAGGAATTTGACGTGACCATCACCGAAACACTGAAGCTCACCGTGTCCGTGGAGGCTTCTTCCAAGGAGGAAGCCCGGCAGATGGTAAGCGACCAGTGGCACGCCGGGGATCATATTCTGGATGCTGACAATTTCGTGGAGGTGGAGTTTGAGAGCAATGACGGCAAGGAAATCTCCGCCAAAAGAGCGCCGGACAACACCATCGAGGTGCTCATGGTGGAGCCGGGACAGTACCCGCGCGTGGAGCGCATCGGCTCAGACCTCGCTTCCTTGCAGAAGGCGGTGGACGGCTATATCGAAGCGATTTACCCATATGACGACCCCGTGGCGCTGATCTGCGGGGAGGAAGCCAAGCTGGAGGGCAAGCCCCTGAACCGCGCCCTGCGGGACGGGGACGGCGATATCTACGATATTGTGGCCGGTAGGTTTTTCGTCTGCGGTCTTGGAGATGAGAGCTTTGCGTCTCTCCCGAAGGAGCTGCAACAGAAATACGAGGAAAAGTTCCGTCAGCCGGAAGCCTTTTTGAAGATGGGCAGCAAGATCATGGCGATCCCTACCGAGCCTGCCAAGACTGCGGGCAAGGGCAAGACCGCTCCGGTGACAGAGCGATGATACCATCACTCCCAATGCGAACGGAAGGAGGAAAAACTCATGCAGGAAGAAATTGAAAACAGAACTGTCACTCTGATCATCTCCGCCGTCAAGCTGACCGCACGGGAGCTGAAGGCCGGGATGGATAAATATCTTTCCGAAAAGAAGAGCAAAGCCATGGAAAAGGCGCGTGCCGCGCCTGAAAAGCCCAGCGGCAAGCAGACGGTGAGGCAGCTCATAGGGCAGAATCAGGGTGTATCCAACATTGAGATCACCAACAGCAATATCAAAGGCTTTGAGCGCATAGCCCGGAAATACGGCGTGGATTTTGCCGTTAAGAAAGACCGCAGCGCTTCACCGCCGAAATACTTTGTGTTCTTTAAGGCGAGGGACGCGGACGCACTGACGGCGGCGTTCAAGGAATACACGGCATATGAGCTTAAACGCGCCGCCAAAGCGCAGAACCGTCCCTCCGTGCTGGCGCATCTGCAAGCACTCAAGGCGAAGGTTCAGGCTATTACGCCGGGGAAATCCCGAAATCAGAACAGGGGCATCACGATATGAAGAAACCTCTGAATATCAAGAAGTTCCTGCTGCCCAATATCCCGTATGTCTTTATCGCCCTCTTTGCCACCAAGCTGGGACAGGCGTGGCGGCTTGCCCCCGGCATGGATTTCTCGGGAAAGGCGCTGCACCTCATGGAGGGCTTCGCCGCCGCGTTCCAATCGGCGCTGCCCGGCTTCCACCCCATCGACCTGTGCGTGGGCGTCGCTGCCGCCCTGCTCATCCGTCTGGCGGTGTATGTCAAGGGCAAAAACGCAAAGAAATTCCGCAAAAATCTGGAATACGGCTCTGCCCGTTGGGGCAAGCCCGAGGATATCGCCCCTTACGTCGATCCGAAGTTTGAGAACAACGTCATTCTCACCCGGACAGAACGGCTCATGATGTCCAACCGTCCCAAAGACCCCAAGACGGCGCGGAACAAAAACGTGCTGGTGGTGGGCGGCTCAGGCAGCGGTAAGACGCGGTTTTTCATTAAGCCAAACCTCATGCAATTACACAGTTCATACGTTGTCACCGACCCGAAGGGCAGTATCGCCGTGGAGTGCGGAAAGCTCATGCTCCGCAATGGCTACAAGGTGAAGATATTCAATTCCATCAACTTCAAGAAGTCCCACCATTACAACCCCTTTGCGTATATCCACAGCGAGAAGGATATTTTGAAGCTGGTCACGACCCTCATCGCCAACACCAAGGGGGACGGGAAATCCGGGGACGACTTCTGGCAGAAGGCCGAGACGCTGCTCTACACGGCGCTCATCGGCTATATCCACTACGAAGCCCCCGAGGAGGAACAGAACTTCGCCACGCTCATCGAGTTCATCAACGCCATGGAGGTGCGCGAGGACGATGAGACCTTTGAGAACAACGTGGATCTGGCCTTTAAGGAGCTGGCAAGCCGGGAGCCGAATCACTTCGCCGTGCGGCAATATAAAAAATACAAATTAGCGGCGGGCAAAACAGCTAAGTCGATCAATATTTCCTGCGGTGCGCGCCTTGCGCCCTTCGATATTCAGGAGCTGCGGGAAATCACCATGTACGACGAGCTGGAGCTGGACACCCTGGGCGACCGGAAAACGGCGCTGTTTCTCATCATGAGCGACACCGACAGCACCTTCAACTTCCTTATCTCCATGATTTACAGCCAGTTATTCAACCTGCTGTGCGAAAAGGCCGACGACGTGTACGGCGGCAGGCTCCCCGTCCATGTGCGCTGCCTCATCGACGAGTGCGCCAACATCGGGCAGATACCGAACCTGGAAAAGCTCATGGCTACCATCCGCAGCCGCGAGATTTCCGCCTGTCTGGTGCTGCAAGCCCAAAGCCAGCTAAAGGCGCTGTACAAGGACAACGCCGACACCATCATCGGCAACTGCGACAGCTCCATCTTTTTGGGCGGCAAGGAGCCCGGTACGCTGAAGGAGCTGAATCAGGCGCTGGGGAAAGAGACCATCGACACCTTCAACACCGGCGAGAGCCGTGGACGGGAGGTGTCCCACAGCCTGAACTATCAGAAGCTGGGCAAAGACCTTGTCACGATAGACGAGCTGGCGGTGCTGGACGGCGGCAAGTGCATCTTGCAGCTTCGGGGCGTGCGCCCCTTCCTCTCGGATAAGTACGATATCACCAAGCACCCCAATTATAAGTATCTGTCGGACGCGAACCCAAGGAACGCCTTTGATATCGAGAAATACCTCTCCACAAGGCTGGTGCCGAAAGCGGATGAGGTCTACGAGGTGTTCGATGCGGGCAGCGTCTGAGCGCACAAGCCCGCCGCCCTCATGCGGCGGCTTTTCATATAGATACGGATGAGAAAAGACGCTTCCTCGCTTGCAGGGTCGGAACGAATCCACGAACGAAAATTTGAAAGGAGAAGCCGGAATCGGGGCTGCATCGCAGCTTTCGCTCCGGCTCCTGCTGTATCCGCGAGATTTCAACACAACCAACACCCAATGATTCCGGCAACACAAATATGGAATTTTTCAACTCTGCTGTCGGCGTTCTCCAGACCCTCGTCATCGCCCTCGGTGCCGGCCTCGGCATCTGGGGAGCCATCAACCTGCTGGAAGGCTACGGAAACGACAACCCCGGTGCTAAAAGTCAGGGCATGAAGCAGCTCATGGCGGGCGGCGGCGTGGCGCTCATCGGCGTCATTCTCGTACCCCTGCTCTCCGGCCTGTTCGGTTAATCGCCCGCACAAATCCTTCGCGGCGTCCGCCCCCCGGGGCGGGCGCTGCGGGAAAGGAGGGTAAAGCCCATTGGATTTGATATGGCAGAAATTCACCGAATGGCTGAAGGAGCTGCTGATCAGCGGCATCATGGACAACGTGAACGGACTGTTTGACAACGTGAACAGCCGCGTGGCGGGCATCGCCGGACAGGTGGGCGCAACGCCCCAGGGCTGGAACAGCAGCATCTACGGCATGATCCGAACGCTGTCGGACAATGTGATTTTGCCCATTGCGGGCGTGATCCTCGCCTTTGTCATGACGCTGGAGCTGATTCAGCTCATTACGGAAAAGAACAATATGCACGACGTGGACACCTGGATGTTCTTCAAGTGGATATTTAAGACCGCCTGCGCCGTGCTCATCGTCACCAACACATGGAACATCGTCATGGGCGTGTTCGAGGCTGCTCAGAGCGTTGTCAACAGCGCGTCGGGCATCATCATATCGGACACGTCTCTGACGTTTAACGAGCATATCGCGGGATTTGAAGCTGCGCTCGCGGAAATGGAGGTCTGGTCGCTGCTGGGGCTGTGGCTGGAGTCCGTGGTCGTGCATCTTTCCATGTGGGCGCTGACCATCTGCATTTTCATCATCTGCTACGGCAGAATGATCGAGATCTACTGCGTGACCTCCATCGCGCCCATCCCCATGGCGACCATGGCCAACCGGGAATGGGGGCAGATGGGTCAGAATTACCTCAGAAGCCTGCTGGCGCTGGGCTTTCAGGGCTTCCTCATCATCGTCTGCGTGGCGATTTACGCGGTGCTGATTCAGAACATCGTGGTGGAGAGCAGCGTCTCGGCAGCCATATGGACGTGCATGGGGTACACGGTGCTGCTGTGCTTCACGCTGTTTAAGACAAGCTCCCTTGCCAGGAGCCTGTTCCACGCTCACTGACGGAGGTGATGAAATTTGGCATACGTTCCCGTACCCAAGGACTTGAACGCGGTGAAAACCAAGGTCATGTTCAATTTAACAAAACGCCAGATTCTGTGCTTTGGCGGCGGCGCGCTCATCGGCGTACCGCTTTTCTTTCTGCTCAAGGGGCATATCGGCAGCAGCGCGGCGGCTCTTTGCATGATGCTGGTCATGCTGCCCTTCTTCCTGCTGGCCATGTATGAAAAGAACGGTCAGCCGCCGGAGAAGCTCATCCGCAACATCGTGCAGGTGTGCTTCCTGCGCCCCAAACAGCGCCCGTACAGGACGAACAATTTCTACGACCTGCTGAACCGGCAGGATATTTTGGATAAGGAGGTCTACGCGATTGTCCACAAACAAAACCCCCGCAAGAAAGCTCACACGAGCCGAGCGAAAGCAGATCGACGCGGCGATTGCAAGAGCAAAGCGTCAGGATAAGCGAAAGAAGTCCGCCCAGGACAGCATCCCCTTTCAGCGGATGTACCCTGACGGCGTGTGCCGCGTGACGGACAATTACTACACGAAAACCGTGCAGTTTCAGGATATCAACTACCAGCTCAACCAGAACGAGGACAAGACCGCCATTTTCGATGGCTGGTGCGACTTCCTCAACTATTTTGATTCCTCCATCCGCTTCCAGCTCTCCTTCATCAACCTCTCCGCCACGCGGGATACCTACGCCCGGCGCATCGCCATCCCCTTGCAGGGCGACTGCTTCGACAAGCTACGCACCGAGTACACCGGGATGCTGCAAAGCCAGCTTGCCAGAGGCAACAACGGGCTTATTAAGACCAAGTACCTGACCTTCGGCGTGGAGGCGGACAGCCTGAAAGCCGCAAAGCCCCGATTGGAGCGCATCGAGACGGATATCCTCAACAACTTCCGCCGTCTGGGCGTGACGGCGGAGAGCCTGAACGGGATGGAGCGCCTGCGCCTGCTGCACGGGATGCTCCACATGGACGAGCCGCAGCCCTTCCGCTTTTCGTGGGACTGGCTGGTTCCCTCCGGGCTGTCGGTGAAGGACTTCATCGCGCCCAGCGCCTTCGAGTTCAAGACCGGCAGCAGCTTCGGCGTGGGCAGCAAGACCGGCTGCGTATCCTTCTTGCAGATTTTAGCGCCGGAACTCAACGACCGGATGCTGGCGGATTTTCTCGATATGGAAAGCTCCCTTATCGTCAGTATGCACGTCCAGTCCGTGGATCAGGTGAAGGCCATCAAGACCATCAAGCGCAAGATCACCGATTTGCAGAAGATGACCATTGAGGAGCAGAAAAAGGCGGTGCGCTCCGGCTACGATATGGATATTATCCCCTCCGACCTCGCCACCTACGGCACGGAGGCGAAAAAGCTCTTGCAGGAGCTGCAAAGCCGCAACGAGCGTATGTTCCTTTTGACCTTCCTTGTGGTGAACGTGGCGGACAACAGGCAGCGCCTCGGCAACAACGTCTTTCAGGCGGGCTCCATCGCCCAGAAGTACAACTGCCAGCTCACGCGGCTGGACTTTCAGCAGGAGGAGGGCTTCATGTCCGCGCTTCCGCTGGGATATAACCAGATCGAGATCCAGCGGGGGCTGACCACCTCCAGCGTGGCGATTTTTGTGCCGTTTACCACCCAGGAGCTGTTTCAGGACGGCAAGGAAGCCCTGTACTGCGGGCTGAACGCCCTTTCCAACAACCTCATCATGGTAGACAGAAAGCTGCTGAAAAACCCCAACGGGCTGATCTTAGGCACGCCCGGAAGCGGCAAGTCCTTCTCCGCCAAGCGGGAGATCGCCAACGTGTTCCTCGTCACGAATGACGATATCATCATCTGCGACCCGGAGGCGGAGTACGGCCCGCTGGTGGAACACCTGCACGGGCAGGTGGTGAAGATCTCGCCCACCTCCACCGACTACCTGAACCCCATGGATTTGAACCTGAATTACAGCGACGATGAAAACCCGCTGAGCCTGAAATCCGACTTCATCCTCTCCCTCTGCGAGCTGATCGTGGGCGGCAAGGACGGCCTCATGCCGGTGGAAAAGACCATCATCGACCGCTGTGTGCGCATGGTGTACCGGGATTATCTCAGCGACCCTGTGCCGGAGAATATGCCGATTCTGGAGGACTTGTATAACGAGCTGCGGCGGCAGGAGGAAAAGGAGGCGCAGTACATCGCCACGGCTTTGGAAATCTACGTTTCCGGCTCCCTCAACGTGTTCAACCACCGCACCAACATCAACATCGCCAACCGCATCGTGTCCTTCGACATCAAGGAGCTGGGCAAGCAGCTAAAGAAAATCGGGATGCTCATCGTGCAGGACGCCGTGTGGAATCGAGTAACCGTCAACCGGGAAGCCCACAAATCCACTCGCTACTACATTGACGAAATGCACCTTTTGCTGCGCGAGGAGCAGACGGCGGCCTACACCGTGGAAATCTGGAAGCGCTTCCGCAAGTGGGGAGGTATCCCCACCGGCATCACCCAGAATGTCAAGGACCTGCTCTCCTCCCGCGAGGTGGAGAACATCTTTGAGAACAGCGATTTCATCCTCATGCTCAATCAGGCCAGCGGCGACCGGCAGATTCTCGCCAAGCAGCTCAATATCTCCCCGCATCAGCTCTCGTATGTCACCCACAGCGGTGAAGGCGAAGGGCTGCTTTTTTATGGCAACGTTATCCTGCCCTTCGTAGACCGCTTCCCCCGCGGGGAACTCTATGACCTGCTTACCACCAAGCCACAGGAGCAGACTGCATAACAAAACAAGAAAGGAATTGCACGATGGAAAACAAACTGATGATTTTTGAAAACGAAGCCTTTGGAAAGGTGCGAACGCTGAACCTCAACGGCGAGCCGTGGTTTGTAGCGGCGGATGTGTGCAAAGCGCTGGAACTGGGGAATCCGAGCATGACGGTTGAGCGTCTGGATGATGATGAAAAGGGTATCAGTACTATTGATACCCTTGGCGGGAAACAGCGCATGGCAATCATCAACGAACCCGGACTGTATTCGCTGGTGATCACCTCCCGCAAGCCGGAGGCAAAGGCGTTCAAGCGCTGGATCACCCATGAGGTCATTCCGGCCATCCGCAAGCACGGTGTGTATATCACCGACGAGAAGCTCAAGCTGTTCGCCGAGCACCCTGAGCTGCTGGACGCGCTGATGAAAAGCCTCTACGCCGCCCATGCGGAGAACCTGCGGCACAGGGCGGAGCGCCAAACGCTGCTGCCCAAGGCGGATTACTACGACGCCTTTATGGACGCGGACGGCTGCACCAACCTTCGCACCACGGCAAAGGAGCTGAATGTGCCGGAGCGCTGGTTTGCCCGCTTTCTCCAGCAGACCGGCTTTCTCTACCGCAGCCCTGCGGGGAACCTCATGCCCTACGCCATCCCCCGCAACCGCGGGCTGTTCCGCGTGAGGGATTATATCCGCAACGGTCACAGCGGCGCGTACACCCTCATCACCCCCATGGGCAAGAGCCTGTTCCGGGAGCTGCTCCGCTGCGGCGAGGCGCTTCCAACTGATTGATTAAACGAATAAGGAGCGTAACACCATGAAAAAAGAAAATCTGTACCTGATCCACGGCGAGGACTATCTGCGCCACATCGAGGAAAAGCTGGAGCTGCTGTGGATGGCGACCATCCTCATGCACTACATCAAAAACGGAGCTGAGAAGGACAGCTATCTGGACCTTGTACGCAGATCCACCCTCGACTTTGACGAGCGCTGCGAGGAGATGTTCAGTTCTTGGGGCAGGGCGCTCAATTACCTCAAGTCCCGCGACCTTGCGGACCTGTCCGACCTCATCGAAAACGACCTGATCGAGCCGGAATACGCCGGTTACGTTCCTGCGGATAATCCCTGCTGCCCCGGCGAACGCTGCTGCGAGTATGCCGAGCGCATGGAGCGCGAATACGCCGCAGAGCGTGAGGTGGACGAGGACAATGAGGACGCCGACGTATTTGAGTATGACGGAGAACCGGCCATATCTGAGTTGACCGGCGTGTGCAGGGACATCCTCACGGCTGTCGAGGGGCTTACCACGCTTCTAAGGGATGAGTTCGACTATGCAGGCTGACCGCATCTACTGCGGCGACGCCCTGACCGTGCTGAAAACCCTGCCGGACAATTCCGTGAACTGCTGCATCACCTCTCCGCCGTACTACGCCCTGCGGGATTACGGCGTGGACGGGCAAATCGGGCGGGAGGAAACCCCGGCGCTGTATGTGGAGCGCCTGACTTCCATTTTCCGGGAGGTCAGGCGCGTTCTCACGCCGGATGGCACACTCTGGCTCAACATCGCGGACACCTATGCCGGAAAGGGCAATCAGGGAGAAAGCCTTGACCCCAAGTACCCCAACGGCAGGACCGGTCAGGTGGTCGCCCTCAACGGCAAGGTGGAGGGCTGCAAGGCAAAGGACATGATCGGCATCCCGTGGCTGCTTGCCTTTGCTCTGCGCGCAGACGGCTGGTATCTGCGCTCGGACATCATCTGGATGAAAGCGAACCCCATGCCGGAAAGCACCAAGGACAGGCCAAGCCGCTGCTATGAGCATATTTTCCTGCTGTCCAAGTCCCGCCGCTACTATTATGATGCCGCTGCCATCGCGGAGCCGGTTGCGGAAACGACAGTACGGCGCATGAAAGGCGCACGAAGCACGGCTACCAAGCACGGAAGCGGCATCCCCGGACAGCAGAATATCCAGAAAATCAATCTGCCAAGAGCTGCCGGAACCTATACGGATGCAGATATTCCACAGCTTCGCAACAAGCGCGACGTCTGGCAGATCAACACCGTGCCGTACAGGGGCGGGCATTTCGCCGCTTTCCCGCCAAAGCTGGCGGAAACCTGCTTGCTGGCGGGCTGCCCGCCCGGAGGCGTCGTGCTGGACCCCTTCCTCGGCTCCGGCACTACGGCGGCGGTGGCAAAGCAGCTCGGACGGCACTACATCGGCATTGAGCTGAACCCGGACTACTGCAAGCTGGCAGAGAAACGGATCGGAGGTGTCGCGGTATGAACGCCTACACCCGGCAGGATCTGAGCGTCATGCAGGCGTGGCCGCTGGAGCGGAAAACTCGCGTGACGCAGGCGAAGATCATCGAGTGGTATCACCACTACGGCGGCAAGGTCGCCGTTTCCTTTTCGGGCGGCAAGGACAGCACCGTGCTGCTGGACCTTGCGCGGCGGGCGTTCCCCGACATTCCCGCCGTGTTTGTGGACACGGGGCTGGAATACCCGGAGATACGGGAGTTTGTCAAAACCGTTCCCAATGTAACATGGCTGCGCCCGGAGATGCCCTTTTCCAAGGTCATATCGGAATACGGCTATCCCGTCGTTTCCAAGGACGTGGCACGGCGCATCCGCTACGCCCGAAGGGGCGGCACATGGGCGCTCTGCCACCTGAACGGATTAAACCGTGACGGTACGCCCTCAAAATACAATGAACGATACATGAAATGGCGCGTCCTGCTGGATGCGCCGTTTTTCGTTTCCGATCAGTGCTGTTTCATCATGAAGGAGCGGCCCCTGCACAGATATAACCGGGAAACCGGTAGAAAGCAGATCATTGCGACCATGGCCTGTGAGAGCGCACGCCGCCAGAGCGTCTATCTCAAAATCGGATGCAACGCCTATCATAAGCGGGACCCCACCTCTCAGCCCATGTCCTTCTGGACCGAGCAGGACGTTTTGGAATATCTCAGAATCACCGGTATCCCGTATGCGTCCGTCTACGGCGAGATCGTGGAGAAAAACGGCAGGCTGACCACCACCGGTGCGAAGCGCACCGGCTGTATGTTTTGTATGTTCGGCGTTCATCTGGAGAAGCCGCCTAACCGCTTTCAGCGCATGGCGCTGACACATCCCAAGCAGTACGAGTTCTGTATCCACAAATTGGGCTGCGGCAAGGTGCTGGACTTTCTCGGCGTACCGTATGCCCCGAATGGAGGTGAATCCCCATGAGCAAACGCTCGCCCCGGCTGCTGTTTACCGACGAGGAGCTGGCAGCGCCGGAACTGAAAAAGGCTATCCGAAAAGCGGACAAGCGCATGAAGAAGCTGGAAAAGGCCGAGGCGAAGATACCCAAGAAAACCGTAAAGCGGAAGCAGCGCACGGTAGACCCGCAGACCGGCAGGGTGACGACGCGCCTTTCCTTTGAGGAGGTGGACAAGAAGCGCCCGCCCTCCAAGCTGACCCATGCGGTGCGTGACGCGCCCGGAGCGGCGGCCTTGTCCGCCGTACACCGTGAGATTCGGGAGCATGAGCAGGACAATGTGGGCGTGGAGAGCGCCCACGGCGTGGAGCAGGCGGCGGAGCGCGCCGTGCGACTTGCCCAGCACGCCCACCGCTCCCACAAGGAGAAGCCCTACCGCCGCGCAGACCGCGCCGAGGCCAAGGCAGACCGCGCCAACCTCCGTGCGTTGGACAAAACGGCGCAGCACCACGACCCGCAGTTTTCCAGCAATCCCTACTCCCGCTGGCAGCAGAAGCAGGCCATCAAGCGGGAGTAGGCCGCCGCCAAAGCCGGAAAAAGCGCCGGGAATACGGTCAAAGCCTCCGAAGCCACGGCAAAGGCGGCGCGAAAAGCCACAGAGAACACAAAGAAAACCGGTGAGTTCATCGCCCGTCACAAAAAGGGCTTCCTTATCGTGGGCGGCATCGCGGCAATAATCGTCCTCATCCTCTGCACTGTTTCCTCCTGCTCCATGCTGATTCAGGGCGGGGCAACCGGCGTCAACGTATCCACCTACCCCAGTGAGGACGCGGATATGCTGGCGGCAGAGGCGCAATATTGTGCCATGGAAGCGGAATTGCAGCAGTATCTCGACACCTACGAAAGCACCCACGACTACGATGAGTACCACTTCGAGCTGGACGACATCGAGCATGACCCCTATGTGCTGATCTCCGCCGTCACCGCCCTCATGGGCAGGGAGTGGACGCTTTCCGAGGTAGGCGGCATACTCGATATGCTGTTTGAAAAGCAGTATATCCTGACGGAAACCGTCGCTACGGAAACCAGATACCGCACCGAAACGCGCACTGGCTACTATACCGATGCGGAGGGCAATCTGCACAGCTATGAATACACCGTGCAGGTGCCGTACACCTACTACATCTGCACCGTAAAGCTGGAAAACTTCAACCTCTCCCATGTGCCGGTCTATATCATGTCGCAGGATCAGCTCTCCCTTTACGCCATGTATATGGCGACGCTGGGCAACCGCCCGGACCTGTTCGGCGGCTCGGAGTACATCGGGAAATACTACACCGCCGACTATGAGAAGTACGAGATACCCCCGGAGGAGCTGGAGGACGAGCAGTTCGCCGCCATCATCAAGGAGGCGGAGAAGTACCTCGGCTACCCCTACGTCTGGGGCGGCAGCACGCCCGCTACTTCATTCGACTGCTCCGGCTTCGTCAGCTACGTCTACAACAACTGCGGCGTGGGCTGGAGCTTCGGCAGACTGGGCGCGGAGGGACTGCGCCAGCTCTGTACGCGGGTGTCCGCCGCCAACCTGCGCCCCGGCGATCTGGTGTTCTTCCAAGGCACCTATGACACCACCGGCGCGTCCCATGTGGGCATCTATGTGGGCAACAATATGATGCTCCACTGCGGCGACCCCATCCAGTACACAAGCCTCAATTCAAGCTACTGGCAATCCCATTTCCTTGCTTACGGGCGCGTACCTGCGCCCTAATCTCTCAGAAAGGAGACGAACATGAACCCGAAAATCAGCAGGCTGCGGGCGGAGCGCGAGAAGAACAACGGCAAAATCGCCGCGCTCCAGACCCGCAACAGAGAAATCGACAGCCAGATCATGGAACTTGAGAACACCGACATCATCGGAATGGTGCGGGAAAGCGGCTTTACGCCGGAACAGCTCGCCCGGCTTCTTCAGTCCATGCGGCAGGGGCAGTTCCCCGCGCCGGAGGCTGAACGGAACGAAACGGAGGAAAAACAGTATGAGGAAGTTTAACACCCGGCTTTTTGCCAGTCTGCTGGCGGTATTCTGCTGCATGACCGCCCTTTCCGCCACCGCCTACGCAGACGGCGGCTATTACGAACAAAGTGAGGACGGAAGCGAAACGCCTCCGTCCTCCATTGATAGCATCACCATCTCCACGGAAAGCGTCAAACTGCCGGAGCAGCAGGGCAGCGAGGCGCTGACCCCGGACGGGAATCTGACCCTCATCGACGACATTTTGCAGTCCGCGCCCTATGCCAGCGTGGAGGAAGCGGCAGAAAACAAGCAGTTCATCACCGTCCAGAGCAAAAACGGCAACTACTTCTACATCGTCATTGACCGCTCCGGAGACACGGAAAACGTGTATTTCCTCAACCTTGTGGACGAGGCTGACCTCATGGCGCTGATGGAGAACGGCGGCAGCGCCGCAGCCTGCTCCTGCAAGGACAAGTGTGAGGCAGGTGCGGTCAACACCGCCTGCGCAGTCTGCAAGACCAATATGACGGAGTGCATGGGCAAGGAAAAGGCTACGGAAAAGACGCCGGAGCCCGACCCGACGCCAGATACGAGCGACAGCCCCGACAAGGACGGCGGCGAAAAGAAGTCCGGCAGCGGTCTTGTTGTGATTGTGCTGCTGCTCCTGATGGCGGGCGGCGGCGCGCTGTACTGGTTCAAGCTCCGTAAGAAAAAGCCCGACACAAAGGGCCCTGTGGACTTGGACGATTACGACTACGGCGATGATGAGGACGAGGAATATGAAAACGAGGACGATGCGGACGAGCCGGAGGAAACGGAGGACGCGGATGCATGACCCTTTTCACCAAAAACCCGCTGGAGCGGCTGATGATGCAGCGCCCCTATCCGGGAAAGGAGGAAACGCCCCGCCCCATCGCCCCGGAGGGGCATTTCTGCCATGGCTGCGGGCGGTATGGGCTGGTCTGCCTCCGTCCCTGCTACCGTGACACCGACCTACGGGAAAAGGCGGTGCGGAAAAAGCCGGAGCTGTCTTTGTAACTTTTCTATGACCTGCCCAAAACCCCTTGTATTTTGCACATAATAATGCTATAATTATGAGCAAGAAAGGAGGATGCGATATGCCGCAGATCAGACCGATTACAGACCTGAGAAACACATCGGAGATTTCCGACGCCTGCCATGCGCGCCGCGAGCCTGTTTTCATCACGAAAAACGGTTACGGCGATCTGGTAGTCATGAGCATTGAAACCTATGAGGAAATGCTGGATTGTATAGCGACGGACAAGGCGATTGCGGACGCGGAGCAGGAGATCGCCGCAGGCGGTCAGCTTCTGGACGCGAAGGAGGCGCTTGGCGCGCTGCGGAGGAAGTATTTTGGATAAGTACAGCGTAAAGCTCTCGCCTCGCGCCCTCCGAGATTTGGACGGCATCTATTCGTATATTGCGCGGACGCTTTTAGAGCCGGAAACGGCGCTGAAGCTCGTCGATACCATTACGGAGGAAATCCTCTCGCTGGATTCCATGCCGCGCCGCTGCCCGGAGCGGAAAACCGGCGCGTATGCCGGAAAGGGCTACCGTCAGCTCCTCATCAAAAACTACACCGCCATCTATCGCATTGACGAGGAACACCGTACCGTCGTCGTTGTCACCGTGCGCTACTCGCCCAGTCAGTTCTGACCGGGGAAAACCACACAACCAAATACCAAACGCGAAAAGCAGTCCTTCGGGGCTGCTTTTTGCTATGCAAAAAGGAGAAAAATGAATATGACACACCATAAATTAGTGATCGCGGAAAAGCCCTCCGTCGCCCAGTCCATCGCCGCCGTGCTGGGCGCGACCAAACGCAACGACGGCTATCTTTCAGGAAACGGCTACCTTGTAAGCTGGTGCTTCGGACATCTGGCGGAGCTGGCGGGCGCGGATGTGTACGATGAAAAGTACGCCAAGTGGCGCTATGACGATCTGCCCATCCTGCCCGCAAGCTGGCACTTCACGCTGAAAGCGGACAAAGCCAAACAGTTCGAGCTGCTGCGGGACCTCATGCGCCGGGAGGACGTGAGCGAGGTGGTCAACGCCTGCGACGCGGGGCGCGAGGGGGAGCTTATCTTCCGCACCGTCTACTATCTGGCGGGCTGCACAAAGACCATGAAGCGGCTTTGGATCTCCTCCATGGAGGACGAGGCCATCAAAAAGGGCTTTGCGGAGCTGCGTCCGGGGCGTGAATATGACGGGCTGCACCAGTCCGCCCTCTGCCGCGCCCGCGCGGACTGGCTGGTGGGCATCAACGCCACAAGGCTCTTTTCGGTGCTGTACCACCGCACCCTCAACGTGGGGCGCGTGCTGTCCCCGACGTTGGCGCTCATCGTCCAGCGGGAGGCGGAGATCGGGGCGTTCCGCCCGAAAGCCTTTTACACGGTAAATCTTCGCTGCGGCGATTTTGCCGCCGTGTCCGAAAAGTTCAAAGAGAAAGTGGAGGCGGACGCCCTCGCCGCCGCCTGCGCCGGTCAACTGGTCACGGTCAGGACGGTGCAGCGCACGGAAAAAACGGAGAACGCGCCCCGGCTCTATGACCTGACCGCACTCCAGCGGGATGCCAACCGCACGTTGGGCTATACCGCCCAGCAGACGCTTGATTACCTGCAAGCCCTCTATGAAAAGAAGCTCTGCACCTATCCCCGCACGGACAGCCGCTTCCTCACAGACGATCTGGAAGCCTCCGTGCCGGAGCTTGCAGCCGTTGCCGCCGCCATCTGCGAAGCAGCCGCGCCGGGGCGTGTGAATACAGGGCAGGTATGCGACAGCAAAAAAGTCAGCGACCACCACGCCATCCTCCCCACCGCAGGCGCGGGCAAGGCGGACGTGTCGGTGCTGCCGCTGGGTGAGCGCGAGCTTTTGCGCCTTGTGGCGGGGCAGCTTCTCCAGGCGGTCAGCGATGCACACCGCTATGCGGAAACCACAGTTACGCTGGAGTGCGGCGGTACCGAGTTCACCGCCAAGGGCAGAACCGTCCTTGATACCGGCTGGAAGCGGTATCTCGCGCAGGAAAAGCGGGACGCCGCACTGCCGGAGCTGTCGGAGGGGCAGGTGTTGGAGTGTGGCGAAGCCGCCGTAAAGGAGGGCAAGACCACGCCGCCCAAGCACTTCACCGAAGATACCCTTCTGTCCGCTATGGAGAACGCGGGCAAGGAAGATATGCCGGAAGAAGCGGAACGAAAGGGGCTGGGAACACCCGCCACCCGCGCCGCCATCATCGAAAAGCTGGTAGCCACGGGCTTTGTGGAGCGCAAGCGGGCGAAGAAGGCCGTCAGCCTTGTGCCTGCCCATACCGGCGTTTCCCTCATCACCGTGCTGCCGGAGCAGCTCCAGTCCCCGCTTCTCACCGCCGAATGGGAATACCGCTTGCAGCAGGTGGAGCGCGGCGAGCTGTCCCCGGACGAGTTCATGACCGGCATTGCGGATATGCTCACGGAGCTGGTAAAAACCTACAAGGTCATCTCCGGCGCGGAGGTGCTGTTCCCCTCCGGCCGTGAGGTCATTGGCAAATGCCCCCGCTGCGGCAGCGACGTGACCGAGAGCAAAAAGGGCTTCTTCTGCGAGAAAAACGACTGCCGCTTCGGGCTGTGGCGGGACAACAAGTTCTTTGCCGCCAAGCGCGCCGCTCTGACAAAAAAGGTCGCCGCCGCGCTGCTGGCAGACGGGCGGGTGAAGCTCACCGGCCTTTACTCCGAAAAGACAGGCGGCACCTACGACGCCACCGCCGTGCTGGAGGATACCGGCGAGAGCGTCCGCTTCCGTTTGGAATTTGACAAGGGGGCGAGGACATGAAGCTCTCCAAGCTGGAGCAGGAAAGTATCATCCTCTACAACGAGGAAGAATCCACCGCCAGCATCTACACCCACGACCCGAAGCTGAAGCGCAAGCTCAAGCGCCTTGCGGAGAAATACCCGGACAAGGTGTACCCGGATAGGACCGTCCATGCCGGAGCGGTCAGTTACGCCGTGCCGAAAAGCTGCGTCAGCGTCCGGGAGCCGTTCAGCGACGAGCGGCGCAGGGCCGCCAGCGAACGCGCCAAAAACGCCGGATATACACCGCCCGCAAGGAGTATATACTCCGAAAACGAATAAGAACCGTGCGCCCGCACAGGAAAGCCTACCCCTGCGCGGGCGCTGCCATTTTAGGGGTAAACAGCCCATGAAATGAAAGGATGTGCCTATGACACGAAAATCTCCGTATCCGACAAGAGCGGATTATCCGGCATTGATTGAAAACGCCAAGCCTGCGCTGCGCGAGCTGCTGGAAGCGGCCTCGTATGAACGGAGGATCGCCGTTCTCAACGAATGTTCTCTCGATGTGGTCAATACCGTCTGCACGATCATGGTGCTGGGGCGGCACAGCCTCTATCTTCGCCGCAAAAAGCCCTTCAACGCGCCGGACGCGGTTTTTGTCCGGTGGGCGGCAGACCTGTGGACGCTGCGTGAGCAGGACAAGGCAGGCGACATCCGCTATCTCTGCGGAAAAACGGATTTACGGGAATATCTTTCGCAGGGGCTTCAGCTCCTGCGTATCGACCTGATGAAAGGAGGCAAAAATGCCAGAGAAGCCCGGTAAAAACAGAGAACAGCTCAAGGAGATCACCGACCGCATCGAGGCGGGCATCCGCGACATCTTTGAATCCGGCGATATGGAAAAGTACCGCAATTACCTGCGAACCATGAGCCGGTTTCACAATTATTCCCTCAACAATCAGGCGCTCATCCACTTGCAGCGCCCGGACGCCACACTTGTGGCGGGCTATAACCGCTGGCGGGACAAGTTCTCCCGCCATGTGCTGCGGGGCGAGAAGGGCATCACCATCATCGCGCCCACGCCGTATAAGAAGAAAATCGAGCAGGAAAAGCTCGACCCGGACACGAAGCTGCCCATTCTGGATGCGGACGGAAAGGTGATTACCGAGGAAAAGGAGATCGAGATCCCCATGTTCCGCCCGGTGAAGGTGTTCGACTACGCCCAGACGGACGGAAAGCCGCTGCCTGAGCGCGTGGCCAGCCCCGTCGCCAACCTGACCGGCAGCGTTGAGAATTATGAGGCGTTCATGGAGGCGCTGCGCCGTTCCTCTCCCGTGCCGGTGGAGTTCAAGCCGCTGTCCGCCGATATGGACGGCTATTTCAGCCCCAAATCCCAGAGCATCACGCTGCGGGAGGGCATGAGCGAGGTGCAGACGGTATCCGCCGCCGTCCATGAGATCGCCCACGCCAAGCTCCACAATTACGCCTTGCAGCAGCCAGAGGAGCGCAGGCATAAGAGCCGCAATACAGAAGAAGTGGAGGCCGAAAGCATCTCCTATATGGTCTGCGCCTACTTAGGCATCGAAACCGGCGCGAACAGCTTCGGCTATGTGGCAACATGGTCGAAAAACGCCGAGCTGCCGGAGTTCCGCGCCAGTCTGGATACCATCAGCAAGACCGCAAACGGCATCATCACCGACGTGGAAAAGCATTTCGCGGAGGTTTGCAAGGAGCGCGGCATCGAGCTTCCCAAGGACACGGAATATGAGCTTGTCACCATCCCGCCCTCACGCGCCGACGCGCTGGCCTTCGCCGCTGAATATGCGGCGTTCCTGCGCCGGGATCTGAACGTTCCCGACAGCGCGGACAGACCTGCGGCGGAGGCGGTGGCGGACCGGCTGCTTGCCGGTGAGGACACGGAACTGCGGAAGGAGCTGGAGGATTTCGTCAAGCTGGCAGACGAGATCGGCATTGACGACGGCTCTCATGGGCTTCTGGAACGCTTCAACGGCCTGTTCCGTCAGGAATGGCGGGCAAAGGAGAAACCGCAGCCGGAGATTGAAACAGAAACGCCGAATGTTGAGGATGAGCTGCCGCCCCTGCCGGAGCTGGAGCAAGGCTATCCCATGCCGGATACCGGCATCGGCTTTTCGGAAATGTATCAGTACGGCTACACAGACGGCAACGCCATGCTGCCGCTGACCAAGGAGCGCGCCATGGAGCTGTTCATGCAGGACGTTCCTGTGTTCCTGCTCTATGCCGACAACACCGAGGCCATGGCGCTGGACGCCGAGGACATTTCCTCCCACACCGGGGTATTCGGCGTGGAGCGCGAGGAATGGGACGCGGTGCGCGGCGTTGTGACGCTGAGCGAACAGGCAGACACGGAAAAGCTGTTTCTGGAAAACCCGCAGGACGCTTTCCTCATCTATCAGATCCGGCGCGGCGGTGAATTGGACGCTTACCGCTTTATGAACTATGACTACTTGCAGAGCAAGGGCGTCACGCCGGAGCGCGGCGGCTACGACGCGATCTACACCGGCGGGCTTGCCGACTATGGGGACAACAAAACCAATCTGGATATGATTTATCAGCGATTCAATGTGGATCATCCTGCGGATTTTAAGGGAAACAGCCTGTCGGTCAGCGACATCGTTGCCTTGAAGCAAAACGGCGTAGTATCCTGTCATTACGTTGACAGCATCGGCTTCCGGGAGCTTCCCAATTTCCTCAAGCCGGAGAACTACCTCAAAAATGCGGAGATGGCCATGGAGGACGACTACGGCATGATCGACGGCATCATCAACAACGGCCCCAAGCAGTCCACCGTGGCCGATTTGGAGGCGCAGGTCAAGGCGGGCTTTTCCATTTCCCTGACGGAGCTGGCTGCGGCCTCCCACCGCGAGCAGAAGAAGCCCTCCGTTCTGGAAAAGCTCAGGGAAAAGACGCCGGAGCAGACGAAAAACAAAACAGCGCCCAAACGGAGCGCGGAAAGAGAGCTTTGATATGAACGACAAGCATTTCACCCACGATGAAGTCAGCCTTATGAGCATCTACAACGCGGCAGGCACTCGCGAGGGCCTGATCGCGGACCTCACAGAAATGCGGGGGTATCTGGACGCGGAGGAGGCTGAGCTGCGGGAGCTGACGGACAGCGCCCTCACAAAGCTGCGCGGCATTACCGACGCGGAGTACGCCGGCCTCGACCTGACGCCGGATTTTGACCTCTGAGCAAAGCTGACTGTTTTACGGTCAAGAGCCGGAAAAATCGCAGATTCGCCGCTGGGAGCGCGCCGGATGATCCGTTCTTCATCCGGCGCGTTTCTGTTTGAAAATCGTCATTTTCTTCCGGTCATGAGCCGGAGAAAATACCCCAAAATCGCGCCTGCTTCGCGCAGGAAACGCAGAAAGGCCATTTATGAGAACAGGACTGACAAAAGCGCAGAAAATCACGGAGATTACCTTTGACGAAAAAGAACCCCTTATCCATATCCGCACCCACAATACTGACCTCAAGAACCGCCTTGCCGCCTATGCCGCGCAGCACCCCGCAGAGTGCCGCCAACTGGACGCAGACCCCGACACAGGCGGCATGGAGTTCACCATCCGCAAGGGGCGCTTGTCCTTCCGCCTGACCGCGCCGTACAGTGAGAAGCGGAAACAGGCGGCGAGCGAGGCGGCGAAAAGAAACGGCTTCACCAGAAAACCATGAGAGGAGGATTTTGCTTATGCCAAACAAACTGCAAGCCTACGCGGAGCAAGCGGAGCGCACCGCGCGGCAGATCACCGGCAGCCATCTGGCGTGGACGGCGTTCCTGACCACCGCCGCAAGGCTGTATAAGTACCCCTACAACGAGCAGCTCATGATCTATATGCAGCGCCCGGAGGCCACCGCCTGCGCAGAGTACGACTTCTGGAACGAGAAAATGGGGCGCTATGTCCGGCGCGGCAGCACGGGCATCGCCCTCATTGACGCTACCGGCTACAAGCCAAGGCTCAAATACGTCTTTGACGTTTCCGACACCGGCGGAAAGGAAAACGCCCGCCGCGTCAACTTGTGGGAGCTGAAAGACGCGCATACCGACAGCGTGAGCGCCATGCTGGAGCGTAATTACAGCGTTTCCGGCAAAAACGGCCTTGCGGAGCAGTTCGAGAGCGTCGCTTCTCAGCTTGCTGCGGAATACTGGCGCGACCATTCCCGCGACATCCTCGGCATCGTTGCGGATTCCTATCTGGAGGAGTATGATGATTACAACATCGAGGTGGCGTTCAAAAACGCCGCGGCGGTCAGCATCACCTACTCCCTCATGTCCCGCTGCGGGATGCAGCCGGAGGATCACTTTGAACACGAGGATTTTTTCAGCATCTTTGATTTCAACACCCCGCGCACGGTGGCGGCACTCGGCACGGCGGTCAGCGAGATTAACGAACAGGTTTTGCGGCAGATCGAAGTCACGATACGAAATTATGAGCGCGAACACAGCGCGGAAAGGACGGCAGAGCATGGAGAACAACCTGACTTACACGATGAACGGAGATTACATGATCCCCGACCTGAAGATCGAGGTGCCGGAGCAGCCCCTCGGCAAGTACGGGCGGATGCGCCAGAAGTACCTGAAGGAGCATCGGCCCATCCTCTGGAACCAGATGATCTTGGAGGAAGCCCTGTTCCCGCACCTGCTGGAGATCGAGCAGGCGGCGCAGAGCCGCTTAGAGCAGATGATGCCGGAGCTGGCATCGGAGGCCGGAGCGACGGAAGCTCTGAAAGCCCGCGACCCAATGAAATGGGTGGGCCTGATGAACGCCTGCAAGGCGCAGGCGGAGGAAGTGATTCTCGCGGAGCTGATCTACGCATAAGCGAGCACCCCGCACGGGGCGGTCAGCTATCCTTTTTCCCCACCGAAGCGGAACAGATTACAGCCATAGAAGAAGCGGAGAGCGTTGCGCAGACGCCCTTCGCTTTTTCCGTTTCTCAGGAGCAGCTTGACCATGTGCTGCGGCTGGGCGGTAACGAGGACAATACCCGCATGGTCATTGCCGCCGCGTTCCAGAAGCAGAAGTCCACGGAGGACATTGCCGCGCTGCTGCAAAGCACCTTTCACGGCGGCAACGGCTTTAAGACGCCGGAGGGCGAGCTTTCCGCATGGTACGCCGTAGACGGCATCCACATCGCCCCCGGCAGGAGCGCGGAGTATGTGCGCAGCGCGCAGGTGATCGCATGGCAGGATGCCGCCGCGCGTATTTCCCAGCTTATGGACAGCGGCGCGTATGCCTCCAACGTGGAGCTTGCCGAGGCAGGGCAGCATGAGCGGATGCAGCTTGCACAAGCCCTCTGGTATCTGAAACACGACCTGAGCGACGAGGCGCGGGAACAGGGCTATCTCTCCTGCATGGATACGCTGCGGGGCGGCGGATTCCCCGATGAAACGGCGCGGCTGGCGGAGCAACTGACAAACACAGATTTCCGTGAAACGCTCTCCGGCGAGTTCGCACAGTTTTACGCCGCACATGAGCAGGACAGAAGCCTGCTGCGATTCCACTATCACAAGCTCGATCAGATTTGGCAGAGCCTGCGGGAGCTGCCTTTGCCCCGCAGGGAGTATTCCTCCGAAATGACCGCAGTGCCGGAGCTGGCACGCTTCATCACGGAGGACGAGATCGACCACGCGCTGGATCGCGGCAGCGGTGTCGAGGGCGGCAAGGGCAGAATCTACGAATACTTCACCGCCGACCATACCGGCAAGGAAAAGGCAGCTTTCCTCAAAGATGAGTACGGCATAGGCGGGCGCTCCCATGCCGTTTCCGGTGCATCCCATAGTGATGAAAGCCACGACAGCCGCGGCATTGTCCTGAAAAAAGCAGGCTGTGCCAATGTGGAGCTGAGCTGGACGAAGGTGGCCGCAAGGATTGACGCCCTCATTCAGAAGGACCGCTTTCTCTCTCCACGGGAAAAGGAGCGGTACGCGCAGCTTCAACAGGAAAAGGAAACAGAACGCACGGCGCAAAACGAATACAATTCCATCAAAGAAGCCCACCCGGACGACATCGTGCTGTTTCAGGTGGGCGATTTCTTCGAGATGTACGGCGAGGACGCAAAACAGGCGGCGGAGCTGCTTGATCTCAACCTCACCACAAGAGCGATCCCCGGTGCTGGCCGTGTGGAGATGTGCGGCGTACCGTCGCACAATTTAGAGATGTATGTGGAGAAATTGCGCGATAAGTATGATGTGACGATTGCCGCAGCACAGAAAATCGGCACGGAACGCCGCGTCTATACCATGCGCTCCGTTGACCATGAAGCAGAAGCCGCCATTAACGCATACGAAGCGGAGTTTGGTGCGGACGGCACGAGGGTGTTCCGCGATCCTGCCGCAGAGCAGCCACAGCCCACCGTGGCAGAGCTGTTTGAGGGGTATAAGCTGACCGTGGGCAACGCGCTTGTCGCGGACGACGCTTTCCTCAACGCCTGCCGCAATTCCGACCGTCAGAACGCCTATCTGGAGGGCGCGGCGGCAATCCGGCGCATCGTCACAGAATCCGGCGATTTGCAGCTCACACGGCTTTATTTCGATATGCCCTCCTTCCACAACCGGCTCCATCAGGAGCTTTTGGACGAGCTGTATCCCACGCTGGCAACCACGATAACGCCCTCTCCCTACAAGGTCACGCAGGCGGACATTGACGCGGCCTTGCAGCAGTGGAACGGCAGGATTGAAAGCAAGCACGCAGTTGTCCGCTATATGAAGGATCACGCCCGCGACAGGGATACCGCCGCATGGCTGGCAGCGGAATACGGCGTAGGCGACAGCTCCAAGCCGCTGCAAATCTCCGTGGGCAATTCCGAGCCGGTCACGCTGTCATGGGCCAAGGTACAGCGGCGTATCGCCCAACTCATTCAATCCGATAACTTCTACACCGAGCAGGAACAGGACAACTTTGACAATATTGACCCCATCGCCATCCGGGAAGCGCTTGCTGAACGCGGTATTGTAAATGGGCAGGTTGTGGATGCGGAAGCTAATCGCAACAGCCCCTTCGTCCGGCAGGTCATGGCGGATGTAGAGCGGATCGCGGCGCAGGAAGCGCAGGCGGCGTACATGGACTCACCAGACCGTTTTTCCATCCGTCTGCACCCCAACGAGGGCGGCATTACCGGCATCTGGGACTCGGCCCTTGACCGCTTCTATGAGGAGGGTGGGCAGGTGCTTCGCTTCGCGGAGCAATCTAACGCCATTGACTACCTCTCCAGTATTCAGCGCAGCCGCGGTATGGAGCCGGACGTGTCGGTTTTCACAACGCCGCTGGGGAATGCCTATCGCGTGGGCGACGGCTTTTCTTCCACCGCAGCCGAACAGCGGGATACTCTGATGGTGGTCGAGCGTGTAGACGAAGATAATGTTTGGTACACTCTGCCAAGCGTCCCGGAGCAGGAAACGGTCAGCGTAGACCGCACCGTTTTTGAGCGTTACCTCGACACCGGCTATTTCTTCGCTACGGAGCAGACGCAACCTGTCAAGGAGATCACTGCCGAAAACGAACAGGAAAACATGATTTTCCGTGCGCCGTATGCCGTGGGCGATACCGTCTATCTGGACAACACCCCCTTTGAGATCACGGAGGTCGGCGCGCTCAATGTGCAGCTTCGTGACCCAGCACTCCGCTATCCCGTATTCCGCGCCGAAAGCCGCGAGAATTTTGAACGGCTGCTGCGAAGGGATGAGCGGAACGCCGCCATAACAGATTTCCTTCCCGCACGGAGCAGAAACGACGACCTCCGTGACCTCCTGATGAACGGCATCCTCACGCCTGACATCCGGGACGAGGTGCGGGAGCTGTTCCGGCAGGGCGAGGGCAACGCCGCCATCGGTGCGTATCTTTCCAACGTTTTCGCCGCGTCGGACGCGGACACCATGACGCTGGAGGACGGCACCGAGGCAGATTTCATCACCTCGAGAAGCGGCTTTCAGGCACAGGTGCATGGGGAAAAGGGCGTACACGCCCTCGGATTGTTGTGGCCGGACGCCGCTCCCGTGCTGCGCGCCGCTTTTCTGGAGGAAGCGCAGACGCAGAGCCGGACACAGGCACAGCCTGAACCAGATATTTCTCATCCTGAACAGCCAGCATCGGAGGCGACTGAACCGGAGCAGCCACAGTTTACCACGGAAACCGTGGCGGTATATCCCGGTGACAAAAACAACCTCCCCTATGATGTAGAGATTCGTACCCTGCACTTTGACGAGCCGGAACATGACCCGCCCGCACCGCTGCCGCCTGCGGAAAACTTCCGTATCACGGATGACAATTTAGGCATCGGCGGCGCAAAGGCGAAGTTCCGGGCGAATATGGCGGCAATCAATCTCCTGAAGGAGCTGGAGTTTGAGGGCGCACAGGCCACGCCTGAACAGCAGGAAATTCTCTCCCGCTATGTCGGCTGGGGCGGCCTTGCGGATGCTTTTGATGAAAGCAAGGATAACTGGAAAGACGAATTTGCGGAGCTGTACGCCGCGCTATCCCCGGAGGAATACGCCGCCGCCAGA
>OHPL01000466.1_pt1 | contig 25531 bp, 22 predicted proteins | sample 1577711 | NCBI WGS metagenome assembly OHPL01 (sample SAMEA3879538, study PRJEB24766) | human gut metagenome | biome: human-associated habitat; feature: feces | place: USA | collected 1985/1987
ATTTTGACGTTCCGGTATCCGGGCTTAAATTTATGGGGTTGTTGAGGTGAGACTAATTACGAATTACGCATTAAAATTACTCGTCTGTCGGAAGATCGTGAAGATCGCAGTGTTCGGACTGCTTGCCGAGGATAGGCTCGGGGTCTACGCCCTTGCGCTTGTAGTAGTCGGTGAGTGCGGAACGTACTGCCTGCTCTGCGAGAACGGAGCAGTGTATCTTCTGCGGCGGAAGTCCCTCGAGAGCTTCAACCACTGCCTTGTTTGTAAGGCTGAGAGCGTTGTCAATAGACTTGCCCTTTATCATCTCGGTTGCGATGGAAGATGTTGCAACTGCTGCGCCGCAGCCGAATGTCTTGAATTTACAGTCGGTGATAGTATCTCCGTCGACCTTGATGTACATTTTCATAATATCGCCGCACTTTGCGTTGCCGACTTCGCCAACGCCGTCTGCATCGGGAATTTCGCCCACATTTCTCGGGTTTGCGAAATGATCCATTACTTTATCGCTGTATAACATAAAAACTTACCTCCTTGATAATTACTTTGCCGATGTTATTTCCGAAACGAACGGAAGAAGCTTCTTTGTATGCTCCTTGCCGCTTGTGATATCTTCCCAGAGCGGCGACATATTTCTCAAACGGACAACAACGTCCTTGACTGCTTCAATGATATAATCCGCATCTTCGTCCGTGATATCATCGCCGAGCGAAAGACGGAGCGAGCCGTGCGCAACTTCGTGGGGAAGTCCGAGCGAAAGCAGAACGTGCGACGGGTCAAGCGAACCCGATGTGCAGGCAGAGCCGCTTGAAGCGCATATTCCCTTGCTGTCGAGAAGAAGCAGGAGAGCCTCGCCCTCTACGCCGAGGAAAGAGATATTTATATTGGCAGGCAGACGCTTTTCACGGTCACCGTTAAGTCTTGTTCCCTCGATAGTAAGGATACCGTCGATGATCTTATTGCGTATCTTTTTGATGCGTTCGCCTTTTTCGGCGATGTCTGCGCAAGCGTCAGTGATAGCAGTTCCAAGACCCGCGATTGCAGGAACATTCTCCGTACCGGGGCGCTTGCCGCGTTCCTGACCGCCGCCGAAGATGAGGTTCGGCATTGGTATGCCCTTTTTAACATAGAGAAGTCCGATGCCTTTCTGTGCGTGTATCTTATGACCCGAAAGGGAGAGCATATCGATGTTCTGCTCGGCAACGTTTATCGGAACGTGACCTACAGCCTGTACAGCATCGGTGTGGAAAAGAACGCCCTTTTCGTGACATATCCTGCCGATCTCGGGGATAGGCTGGATAGTGCCGATCTCGTTGTTAGCATACATTATAGTAACGAGAGCTGTCTTGTCGGTGATAGCTTCGGCTACCTGTTCTGGTGAAATAACACCGTTTTCACCTACGGGGAGGTAGGTAACGGTGAAGCCGTGCTTTTCGAGGTAAGCGCAGGTGTGAAGAACAGCGTGATGCTCGAAAGCTGTGGTGATGATGTGGTTCTTACCCTTTGCGGCAAGGCGTTCCGCAGTCGCGCGGATAGCCCAGTTGTCGCTCTCTGTTCCGCAGCTGGTGAAGAATATCTCGTTCGGATTGCAGCCAAGAGCTGCAGCAGCCTTTTCACGAGCCTCCTCAACGACTTTCTGTGCGTCACGTCCGAGCTTGTAGATGCTTGACGGGTTGCCGTACTGTGTTGTGAGGAACGGCATCATAGTGTTAAGGACATTTTCGGAAACAGCCGTTGTGGCGGCGTTGTCCGCATATATATAACGTTTTTCCATAGTATCCTCTTTTCTTTAATATATTTACAAAGTCTATCAATTTCATAGGCTATGGCTATATTATATACTAATTTTATCCGTAAATCAAGAGGTTTCGGAAAATAATTTTAAATTTTTTTTGAATAGGTAAAAAGCTTGTTTGTTAAATGCACAGATATTTTTCTAACTTGACTATATTTTATCAATGAGGTATAATATGATAGAATAGCCGAGTTATATGTTAAAATCCATATTGGGAGGATAGTATAATGGTCGAGATCAATGACAGAAATATAGCTTTGCTGATAGATTCGGAAAATGTGAGTTCAAAATATGTAAAATTTATCCTGAATGAACTGAATACTTACGGAACGGTTTCTGTACGAAGAATTTACGGCGACTGGAGAGCAAACAACGACTGGTCGCAGGAACTGCTTTTGGAATACTCTATTCAGCCTATTCAGCAGTTCAATTATATAAAAGGAAAAAATTCTACCGATATTGCACTTGTAATAGATGCAATGGATATTTTATATACAAACAAGGTGGATATTTTTTGCATAGTTACCAGTGACAGCGATTTTACAAGGCTTGCAATGCGGCTTAGGGAATCACATTCGTATGTTATTGGAATGGGCGAGTCAAAAGCACCCACTGCATTGGCTAAATCCTGCAATAAATTTATCTATCTTGATATTCTTTATGCTGATGAACCAAAAGCTGAAACGAATGATGTCTCCTTTGAAAACGGCGACAATTCAGTCAGCATTACAACATTGGAGCAGATAAAAGAAGAGGTTTCAAGAATACTCTCCGAAACCGAAAAAAATGAGATATCTCTTGGTGAGCTTGGATCAATTCTGCACAAACAGTTTCCGGATTTTGACGTAAGAAACTTTGGATATACAAAATTCAGTGTAATGATAGCGGAGGAGTTTCCACAGACGAAGCTTGAACCAAAAAACAATACTTTTTATATCTCTTTAAAAATTAAGGTGGAGCGTTCCGTGATCAATGACGCGGTATATAATTTTATACAGCAAAACGGAGGCAGAGTTAAAAACTTATCGCAGATACAGGCATATTTGAAAAACAAATTCAAATATTTTGATCTAAAAGACTACGGTTTCAGTAAAATTTCAAGCTTTTTAAGAAGCGTACCCAACGTTTCAGTGGGAAATAACAGTGTTAAAACCACAAAAAAGTAAGCTGTATTATAATATCATTACAAAGGCAGTCAGATATGAGAAACTATAATAACAAAAATAACGATAAGGAAAAGTCAAAGCCGCAGAGCTTTACCGTGAGCGAGCCAGTCGGTCTGCTCGATTTCCTTTTTGAAAATATGAAAGGCAAGGGCGTGAACAAGGTCAAGGCTACGCTCAAATACCGTCTTGTATCGGTGGACGGAAAGGTTACTACCCGTTTCGACTATCCGCTCAAGGCAGGTCAGGTCGTGACTGTCGCATCGTACAAGCCCGAATACAAGCGTGACAACGTGCCGAATATGCCCGATATCATCTATGAGGACGACAACATCATCGTTGTGAACAAGCCTGCCGGAATGCTGGCTGTTGCGACCGATGAGGAAAAGGAAAACACGGCTTATCATGCTGTTACCGAATATGTAAAGCGCAAGAACCGCAATGACCGAATCTTCATCGTTCACCGCCTTGACCGTGACACCTCGGGAATACTGCTTTTCGCCAAGAATGACACTGTGAAATTCGACCTGCAGGAGCATTGGAACGAATATGTGAAATACCGTGGTTACTGTGCCGTTGTTGAGGGTCACCCCGACCCGAAAAAGGGCAGGATAGAATCATGGTTAAAGGAAACGGACAGTATGTTCGTATATTCCTCACGAAACAAGGGCGACGGCAAGCTTTCCATAACGAATTACGAGGTCAAGCGTGAGAGCCGTGACTACTCGCTCGTTGCGGTGAACATCGAAACGGGACGCAAGAACCAGATCAGAGCGCACTTCTCCGAAATGGGCTGTCCTATCGCAGGCGATAAGAAATACGGCGCAGACACGAACCCTATCCGCCGTCTGGCGCTTCACGCAGACAGACTTGTTATCTATATCCCTTATCTCGGCAGGGAAATGGAATGGAAGCTTCCCGTTCCGCCGAAGTTCCTTTTTATGATGAAGCACGAGGACGAATACAATAAGAAAGGCGGAAATCGAAATGGCAATTAAACTTTATGAGCGCAAGGCTTTTTACTATGAGACAGATAAAATGGGCATCGTTCACCACTCGAATTATATCCGCTGGTTCGAGGAGGCTCGCATACACTTCTTGAACGAGGTCGGCTATCCGTATGCGAAAATGGAGGAAAACGGCGTTATGATACCCGTCCTTTCGGCGAGGGCAGACTATAAAAACGCTGTACGCTTTGATGAAACTGTACTTATCGTGCTGAAAGTCGAGGAGTTCAACGGCTTCAAAATGCGCATAACCTACCGTGTTATCGGCAAGGACAACGGCGAGCTGAAAGCCACGGGCGAAACCTCGCATTTCTTCACCGATATGGATCTGAAGCCGCTCCGCACGAAAAAGACCCACCCCGATATTTACAAGGCTTTCGCTGACTATATCGGTGTTGATTTTCTTGAAGAGGATAATAAAAATGAGTGAAATAATGAAAATTTCGGCTGAAAATGCCAATGTTCGCAGGCTCGGACGAACTCTTATGCGGAACGGCACGTTATGGCTCGGCTACTCGCTGACGGGTGCGGAGTTCGGCTTTGACGGAACGAGCCTCTCAGCGGAGCTTACGACCGACTGGGTGAATGACGAGGCTTGGAAGGAGAATTTTCAGCCTTATATGGCTGTGCTTGTGAACGGAAAGCTTTTAAAGCGTTTCGCTGTCAATGAGGGAACAGCCGAATATGAGCTTTACCGCAGTGAAAGAGCTGAAAAAGTCCGCATCAGACTTGTAAAGCTTTCGGAAAACGCTTTTTCAAAGGTTGGAGTGCTGTCTTTCAGCGCAGACGGAAAGCTGACGGCGACAAAGCCTTGTTCTGAGCGCAGGATAGAATTTGTCGGCGACTCGATAACCTGCGGCTTCGGCATTGAGGGAAGGTCTGCCGACGAGAAATTCAGGACATCGACTGAAAATCCTCTTATAAACTATGCTTCACTCACGGCGAATGAGCTTGGCGCAGAGTATCAGCTCATCTCCTGGACATCGATAGGCGTTTATTCTAACTCGGTCAAGGACGACCGAACCGAACCCGACAACGCTTGGACAATGCCAGTTATATATGACTGTACCGACAAGGCTGTTGACGGTATGCTCGGAAATGAACCCGAAAAGTGGGATCATTCACGCTTTGCACCACAGCTTATCGTTGTCAATCTCGGAACGAACGACAAGGATTTCACAAGGGGAATACCCGAACGCACGGCGGCGTTTGAAAAATGCTACCGTGAATTCATCGCGCATATCCGTGAGAAAGATCCGCAGGCACACATTATCTGCGCACTCGGAGCAATGGGACGGGAGCTTTTGCCGCAGGTCGAAAATGCCGTAAAATCGCTTGCTGACGAAAGGATAACCTCGCTCGGCTTCGATGTTCAGCGTGAGGAGGACGGTATCGGTTCGGAACAGCACCCGAATGCCGTAACCCACCGCAAAATGGCGGACAGGCTTATTGCCGAAATAAAACGGCTCGGCATCTTTAAGGAGTAAAAAATGTCAAATTCTTATGACTGTATAATAGTAGGCGGCGGCGCTGCGGGAATGATGGCTGCGATAACAGCCACAGGACTGGGAAAAAGTACACTGCTGCTTGAAAAAATGAACCGGTGCGGAAAGAAGATATCCATAACGGGAAAGGGTCGCTGCAACGTTACGAACAACTGCACATCGGACGATTTCTTCGCAAATATCCCGACTAACCCGAGGTTTCTCTACTCGGCTTATGCAGGCTTTAATTCGCAGGATTGTATGGACTTTTTTGAAAGGCTCGGTGTTCCGCTCAAAACGGAGAGGGGAAACCGTGTTTTCCCCGTCAGCGACAAGGCGGAGGATATCGTCCGTGCGCTTGAACAGGGCTGCGAGGACTACGGCGTGAATAGGATATTTTCAAAGGTGACGGAGATAATCACCGAGGACGGTGCGGTAAAGGGCGTAAAGTGCGGCAGCAGGACATATTTCGCTCCGTCTGTACTCATTGCAACGGGCGGAAAGTCCTACCCCGGAACGGGTTCGGACGGTGACGGCTACCGTTTCGCCGAGGAGCTCGGACACACCGTAACGGACATAAAGCCGTCGCTCGTACCTATCGAATCGGACGATGAATACTGCCGTGAAATGATGGGACTTTCGCTGAAAAATGTTGTACTCACGCTCAAAGACACGGTGAAAAACAAGGTCGTTTTCTCCGAAATGGGCGAGATGCTTTTCACGCATTTCGGCGTATCGGGTCCGCTCGTTCTGAGCGCATCGAGCCATATTCCGCAGGTCGAGAGCGGACGCTACATTTTTTATATTGACTTAAAGCCTGCGCTTGACGAAAAAAAGCTGGACGAGAGAATACTGCGTGATTTTAAGGAGATACCGAACCGAATTTTTGTAAACTCGCTTTCAAAGCTTCTCCCGTCGAAAATGATACCGACTGTCGTTGAGCTTTCGGGCATCGACGGCGAAAAGCAGGTCAACTCCGTCACAAAGCAGGAACGTCAGCGGCTCGTTTCGCTTCTGAAAGCTTTTCCCGTGCATATTCGGAGTTTCCGACCGATAGCCGAGGCGATAGTTACGAGCGGCGGCGTTAAGGTCAGCGAGGTCTCGCCGAAAACAATGGAGTCAAAGCTTGTAAAGGGACTTTACTTTGCAGGTGAAATTCTCGATGTGGACGGCTATACAGGCGGCTTCAATTTGCAGATAGCATTTTCAACGGGCTGTCTTGCAGGAGAGAATATGTGATGAGCGGCGAACAAGACATCTCGGGCGGCTTCGGGCGGAACAACCGAATAGAACTGCTCGATCTTCTGCGCGGAGTTTCGCTCATTTATGTGATGTTTTATCACCTTTGCTATGACCTTATAACTGTAAAGGGTGTGAACATTACATTCTTCGGTGCAAGGTGGTTCGAGGTTCTGCACGATGCGTTCCTTGCATTGCTTATAATCGTTTCGGGAATATGCAGTTCGTTCTCGCACGACAGCGTTCGCAGAGGGGCGGTGCTGTTCTTTATGGGCAGCATTTTCACGATAGTGACCGACCTTTTTATGCACGACAGCGTTGCGGTGTTCGGGGCACTTTCGTTTTTCGGCGTTATGATGATGCTATGCGGACTGGCAAAGCCTGTCATTCAGCGAATAGACTGGCGGATTCTGCTTGCGTTGAGCCTGCTGTTATATTTCGTGACGATAGATTTCGCAGATAAGGGCGGCTTACTGCACCTGTTTTTCACCGATATAAAGCTAAATTTACCCGAAAATTCGCAATATTCTTATACGATAGGTATATTGCCTAACGGATTTTACTCATCGGATTTCTTTCCGCTTATCCCGAACGGCTTTTTATACATTGTGGGAGCGGCACTTTCACGCCCGACAGCGGAGAAAAAGTTCCCGAGCTTCTTCTATGGGCGGATAAAGTCGCACGCTGTAAACTTTATCGGAAGATACTCGCTTTGGTTCTATGTTATTCATCAGCCGATATTCCTCGGCATTTTGTATTTGTTTTGAAAGGTTAAATTATGGAAAATCTGACCGACATAAAGGTAATAAAAGATATATTTGAGCGCCACGGCTTTTCGTTCTCAAAAGCTCTGGGACAGAACTTTCTCGTCAACCCGACCGTCTGCCCGAGGATAGCCGAAATGGGCGGTGCTGCACCCGGAACGGGGATAATCGAGATAGGAACGGGCGTAGGAGTTCTCACGCACGAGCTTGCAAAGCGTGCCGACAAAGTAGTCGCGATCGAAATTGACGAGCGCCTTATCCCGATACTTGAAGAAACGCTCGCCGAGCACAAAAACGTAAGGGTCATCAACGCTGACGTTATGAAGATCGACCTTGCGGAAGTGATAAAGGAAAATTTCGGGGGAATGAAGGTCGCAGTCTGCGCAAATCTCCCGTACTATATAACCTCGCCGATAATAATGATGCTGCTCGAAAGCCGTTTGCCGCTGACCTCGATAACCGTAATGGTTCAGAAGGAGGCAGGAACACGGCTTTGCGCGGAAATGGGAACGCGTGATGTCGGAGCGGTAACGGCGGCGGTTCGCTACTATTCCGAGCCGAAGCTGCTGTTCAACGTTTCAAGGGGAAGCTTTATGCCCTCGCCGAATGTTGATTCCTGCGTAATAAAGCTTGATATCCACAATGACGGACGATACAAGGCGCAGGACGAGGAATTTTTCTTCAAGACGGTTCGGGGAGCGTTCTCACAGCGCAGAAAAAATCTTCTCAACTCGCTTTCGTCCTCAATGGGAATGGAAAAGGCACTTATTGCAAAGGCGGTCGAAAATTCGGGAATTCCCACAAACGCACGTCCCGAGCAGCTTTCGATGGAGGAATTTTTAAGGCTTGCGGAAGAGCTTGATTTAATGCGGAATTCGGAATTCGGAATTCGGAATTAATTTTATTTTGTACAAATACCGCAAACGCCGTAATTCCGTAGGGGACGGGTTTCCCGTCCCGTTAGAACACATAATGTTTGATATGAACCACAATTTGATAATGTGCATTGACCAAATTGTGTCGGCAATTCTGACAAATGCAAATTCCGAATAAAATATACGTCGCAAAACACCTTATGGTGCGGGACGGGTGACCCGTCCCCTACAATTTAATGTTTTTCGTAACATATATAATTCCGAATTCCGCATTCCGAATTCCGAATTAAATCTAATGAGAGGATTGTTTAAAATGGTATATAACATTGCAATAGACGGACCTGCAGGGGCAGGAAAAAGCACGATAGCAAAGGCTGCCGCAAAGCAGCTTGGTTTCATTTATGTTGACACGGGCGCACTTTACAGGGCGGTCGCTTTTGAGATGATATCGAGAGGGATCTCGCCGAGCGACAAGGATAAGGTCGCTGCCGAACTCGGCAAATTCGGCGTTGGCTTTTTCTCGCTTCGCTTTATTGACGGCGTTCAGCACGTTTTTTCGGGCGAAAAGGACGTTTCCGATTTCATTCGCACTCCCGAGGTTTCAATGGGTGCATCGGCAGTTTCGGCTATACCCGAGGTGCGGAAGTTCCTCTTCGACTTACAGCGGAACATTGCTGCCGAAAACAACGTAATAATGGACGGACGCGACATCGGAACGGTGGTGCTGCCGAATGCCGACCTTAAAATTTTCCTCACGGCTTCTGCGGAAGTCCGTGCCGACCGCCGATTTAAGGAGCTTGCCGAAAAGCCGAACTGCCCGACCTACGAGCAGGTTCTTGCAGATATCAAACAGCGTGACTACAACGATATGCACCGTGATGTTTCGCCTTTAAAGCAGGCTGAGGACGCTGTTCTCGCGGACACTTCGGAGCTTGATCTTGAGGGTGCGATAGCGCTCGTTGTTTCGATGATAAAGGAAAAATGCTCGCTTTGATTTTGTATAAAAACGACAATAAAAAAGTTGTTTTTTGTGCAGATATACAAACCTTAGAATTCTTTTTCAAAAAATGAAAAATTCGGAGCTTTTGAATTGTATTGTAAGTGTAAAGGGTGAAATGATCCGCAGAACGGATAAATCAATTGTGGGATTTTGCTTTAGAAGTTTTGCGGATCGCTTTACACATTTATTCGCTGAAAATACAGCATCGGGCTATAACTGTTCACAACAAAATTGTCCGCAGGAGGTATTGTTCGGCTAATAATCGGGAAATGTTCTTTAAGGTTTCCTATGCAAATATCCTCGGAAACCGTTGAAAAATGTTTCAATGTATTTCCGGGGATAATTTTTTCAAAGATGATCTTTTAACAAAAAGACTTGGACAAATGAAAGGAGCATAAAATGAAAACAAACACTATCGCAAAGCTCGCTGCCGCCGCAATGGCAGTGATGATGACCGTCAGCGCAGGCGCAGTTCCCGTATTGGCGGCTTCAAACAGCACCTCGTCAAGCTCGGCTTCGCAGGCGGAGGCAAAGAAGCAGCAGGCAATGAAAACCGCTCTCACCGCCGTAAAAAAGAGGGTAAAGATACCCGACAGGCTGACTGAGTTCGATTACAGTATGTCAACATCATACGGAACAGAGATGTTCAGCTTTACATGGCGTGACGAGAAAAACAGAGAGAACATTGAAATTACTTATGCAAACGGCATTATACTTTCATACAACTATTATGACGGTCGAAACGACGGCAAGGAGGAGGTAAAGCAGAGCTTTGCAAAGCTCACCGATGCACAGCTTATCGACTATGCAAAAAAAGCGTTCAAAATGCTTGACCCCGATCTTGCGGACAAGGGCAAATACAGCATTGACAGCATCGATCTTTTCGGTGATACTGCAACGATAAATTTTGACCGTATGGAGAACGGCGTTGCAGTCGAGGGAAACGGCGGTACTGTCACTGTAAACAAAAACACGGGCGACCTTGTTTCAATGAGGATCGAGTGGTTCTGGAACGGCACAAAGTTCGGCAGCACGGCTTCAAAGCTTACCGCCGATGAAGCAAGGGCAAAGTACAAGTCGCTCACAACGCTCACGCCGATATACCGCATCATCGACAAATACAATGAAAAAACGGATAAGTATGAGCAGAAAGCTGTTCTTTTGTATCTGCCGAGCTTTACCGATGAGATCGATGCCGTAACGGGCAAACCGTCAACTATCTGGGACGATATGGAAAATGATAACGGCACCAGAAATTTCGCCACCTACTATTTCAACTCAATGACTGATGCCGGAGAGGAGGCTGTTGCTGCTGATTATGATGATGCGGCAGACGCAGGCGTTAATTTTACTGCGGCAGAGCTTAAAGAGATCGAAGCCGATGAAGGTATGCTCAAAAAGGACGAGATAACGGCACTTCTCAACAAGGATAACTACACGAAGATGCCCGATTATGTTGTGCTTGACAATGCAAATCTTTACAAAGACGAGGACACGGGTGAATACTACTATGTTATCGATTATCACGGCGGTGACGATGCCATCGTTGATGTCGGAATTGATGTAGATGAGGCTGTAGATGACGTGGACGTTCAGGACGATACGGACATAGCGGTGGAAGATGTTGGCGTAGATATAAATACGAACCCAAAAGAACCGTATTTCTATATGTCCGTAAAAGTCAATGCAAAAACGGGCAAGGTCGATAATTTCAGTAAGTCCCGTGACACCTCTTTTGACAGCAGCAAGGAATACCCAGTTAAGGCAAATGCGAAGATCGCAGCGGCAGCCGCAAAGCATTTTTACGGTGATATTTTCGGCGAATATAAGGCTGATGAAAGCAACAGCGAGCCATGCCATTTTTACACTGACCGCGACGGTAAGAAAGTTTACACCGAAAGCAGCAGAACATACTATTATAACCGTTATGTTAACGGAGTGCAGGTCGAGGGCGACACCATAAGGATAAATGTAGACTTCTCGGGAGATGTCAACTCGATCTCATACAGATACACAGACGTAAAATTCCCGTCCGTGCCGAAATTCGACAATGACAAGGCATTCGATCAGCTTTTCAAGCAGATAAAGCTCAGACATTACTATGACGGCTACTACAAGAAAGACGGAACAGTCAAGACTTATCTTCTTTATGACATCAACGGCTATATCCTCGACAGCAAGTACCGCATTGTAAGCTGGGACGGAACTCCGCTCCCTGCCGAGAAGGACGAGGACACCAACTACACCGACATAAAGGGCATTGCACAGGAAAATGCTATAAACACGCTTGCAAGATACGGCATCACGCTTGAGACCAAGAACGGAAAGTTTGACCCGAACGCAAAGCTTACCGACAAGGAGTTTGCGGCAGTCGTTTACAAGGCAACACGCAACTATGTGCCTTACTATATTGAGGACGGCAACTACCAGAAAGAAGAAAAGGCTGTTACGCTCACCAAAAAGGAAGCCGCAAAGGTATTCGTCAATGTATATGGCGGTTCTGATTATGCTGAGTTAAAGGGCATCTACCGTGCGCCGTTCAAGGACGTTGCTGTATCGGACGATTATGTAGGCTACATTGCGATAGCAAAGGCTCTCGGCTTTGCAAGTGCGGACAAGAACGGCAACTACTCGCCGAACAAGGTTCTCACGAGGGCGCAGGCTATGCAGATGATCTATGATTATATAGAAAGGCTGAAATAAAATTCGGAATTAGGAATTCGGAATGCGGAATTATTTGTGTTTCGGAAAATTTCGGTCAAAACTTATCGTATGGGTGGGTATTTTTTATCCGCCCTTGCGTTTATAACAAAAAATCCCCTTGCATAAACTGCAAGGGGATAAATTTTTTAATGATTGTTTTTAGTCTGCACTTATACTAATTTTTAAACTGAAAGTGTACAAAAAATCAAGCAAAAGCTCGCATATATGGATTTTGCGCCGATTTTTTGTCTACACTTTGATTAAAAATTAGTATTAATGGCGGTGAGCGCCAATAGAACGTACAACCATACAAAACATTCAGAGCGATACTGCTCTCCGACTATTATTATACATTAAAGATACAAATATGTCAAGCATATTTAAAACAGCCGCTGCGGTATGTATCGCAGCGGCTGTTATGACTATCTTAGAATCCAAGAATAGCCTTGAAGCTGTCGGCGATCTTTGTTTCGAGTGCTTCTGCTTCTGCCTGAGTTGTGCCTGTTGTTGTGTAGTAAGCCTTGATCTTAGGCTCTGTGCCGGACGGACGGATAACAACAGATGCGCCGTCTGTAAGTACGAATGTGAGAACATCGGACTTAGGAAGTGTGAGCATTGTCTTTGCTCCTGTTGCTGTATCGGTGGAGGTGCTTGCCATATAGTCGTCGAAGCGTGTTACTGCAAGTCCGCCGATCTCCTTGGGTGTATTTGTGCGGAGGTCGCTCATGATCTCCTTCATTCTTTCCATACCGCTTGCGCCCTCGCAGGTGAACGACTGCTGGGAGTGCTTATAAACGCCGTACTTCTTATACATATTCTCTCTTGCCTGAAGCAGGGAGATGCCCTGAGTACGGTAGAATGCTGCCATTTCGCAGATGAGCATTGAAGCCACAACTGCGTCCTTATCTCTTACATAAGAGCCTGCGAGGTAGCCGTAGCTTTCTTCAAAGCCGAAGATGTAGCGGTTCTCTTCGCCCTTAGCTTCAAGGAAACCGATCTGCTCGCCGATGAACTTGAAGCCTGTGAGGACGTTTATCATCTTAACGCCATAGTTGTCGGCGATCTTCTGTGCGATGTCTGTTGTAACGATAGTCTTGACTGCAACAGGATCGGCAGGCATTGTGCCAAGCTTTGTTCTTTCGCTGCAGATATATTCGAGGAGCATTGCGCCGACTTCGTTGCCCGAGAAGAGGACATAGCCGTTATCGGACGGAACTGCGATACCAACACGGTCGCAGTCAGGGTCGGTTGCAAGAAGAAGGTCAGGCTTTACTGTTTCGCAGAGCTTAAGACCGAGTGCGAGTGCTTCCTTGATCTCAGGGTTCGGGAATGGGCAGGTCGTGAAGTTGCCGTTAGGATATTCCTGCTCGGGAACGACTGTAACTTCCTTGATGCCGATCTTGTCGAGGATAGCACGAACGGGCTTGTTGCCTGTGCCGTTGAGCGGTGTGTAAACGACCTTAAGTCCGCTTGAAGCAACGAGGTCTGTGTGGATACCCTGCTTTGAAACGTTGTCGAGATAACTGTCGATAACGTCCTTGCCGATATAATTGATAGAGCCGTCCTTAACGCCCTGCTCGAAGTCGATGTACTTTGCGCCGCCGAACATAGAAACGTTGTTGATGTTCTTAAGAACGATCTCTGCTGCGCCGAGTGTGAGCTGGCAGCCGTCAGAGCCGTAAACCTTGTAGCCGTTGTACTTTGCAGGGTTATGGCTTGCGGTGATAACGATACCTGCACTGCACTTCAATGCTCTTACAGCGTAGGAGAGCATCGGTGTAGGCATAAGCTCGGAGTAGATATGTACCTTGATGCCGTTTGCAGCGAGAACGGAAGCAGCGGTCTTAGCAAAAACATCGGACTTTATTCTGCTGTCGTAAGCGATTGCAACGGACGGATTGGAGGGGAAAGCTTCCTTAACATAGTCAGCAAGACCCTGTGTTGCACGTCTGATGGTGTAGATGTTCATTCTGTAAGCGCCTGCGCCGATAACGCCGCGAAGTCCGCCTGTGCCGAATTCGAGGTCACGGTAAAATCTGTCCTTGATAGCCTCATCATCGCCTGCGATTGATGTAAGTTCAGTCCGGAGGTCAGGGTCGTCAACAGCCTTTTCGCACCAGAGTTCATAAAGTTCTTTTTCGTTCATAATATTTCACCTCATAAAAATGTTGATATGGTTACACCGCAAATTCTGTCTGCTTTGTGAAATGATGATCTTTGCGGAATTATTCAAGATAAATTATAGCACAGGCTTCACCAAAAATCAATGACTTATGAAAATTTTACAACCCGTACAACAAATAAAAAATTGTTAAACGTTTAACATATTCAATTTGACTTTTAATAAATGTAGAAAGAATGTATTTTTTGTTGACAAAGGACGGCTTCTTGGTGTATAATGGAAACAAGCTGAAATATCAAAGGGAAAAAGTGTGCAGAATTCTGTACGGAACGGCATTTGGGAGACTTTTCCGCACCAAAATGAAAAACTCGTCGGGGGACGGGCAGACAAAGGAGTTATTCCGAGAAAAATTATTGACAAAAAAGGATAAAGGGGTGTTATTTTGTCGGAAAATAAAATGTTTGAAAAAATGTATATCGAGGGGGACAGGAAATTTAAAAAGCGTTGGTTCATTTTGCTGTTGATATTCAATATTGCCGCAGTGTGCGTTATGACTGTTGCGGCGTACAGATATAAGTTCGGGACAATGGCTGCTGCATTTCTGATACAGTTCGTGATCTTTATGATATCTGTTTTTTATGTGAAGAAATATGAGAAGGATATCGCAGGCGGGGAGAATTACGCCAAAACGAAAATATATGCATTGGTTTTTATAGCGGTGAAGATAGCCGCTCTGATATTTATCGAGGATTTCTTGGACGAAACAGTGTCTTTTTACACGGACAATATATTGGATATTATAATATTTATACCCGATATTGTTGGTTATATCGCAATGGCGGCGGTGCTGGGATTTATTATGGCAAAGCTGAAAAAGAAAGGTGCGGTTTATAACAGGTACAGGCTGATCGTTTATGCGCTCAACATTGCTTCCGTACCGTATATAGCTTTGGAGTTACTGGGCATGGTCATCGTTTTGGGAATTCCGCAGATCTTCAGTTAAAAATTTTAATATAAGGGGTAAAAAATGAAATACACATATAAAATAAGCACACACGCAAATTCCGAAATATTTGCGAAGCTGAAAAATGACATAAAGGAGTTTTATCCCGATTTTAAGTTTGAAAAGGAGATAAAGGACGCTGACGGCTCTTGCACGGACTTTTTCCGCTGTGAAGAAACGGGTGAAAACATTGCCGCCGAACTCAGCTATGCGAACAATAACATCGTTCTGACGGCGGATATAGCTATGCCCGAGCTTGCGGACAAATACAAGCTTGCAAAGGCTGAACCGAATGAAAAGGAAACGTGGCGCATTGGCTTTAATATAAAGGATATTTTTCACGCTCTTTTCTGTACGCCGTTTGGGATAAAGCTTTTCGCCGTGCCGCTTGCGCTCTTTGTGCTGGCAGCTGTTTTCAACGGCATTTATAATACTTTTGTCGGCTTATGGGCAGCGGCGATAGGTATTGCTTTAAGCGTTATGTTCTGCGGCGGACTTATGCTCATACCAACGGTAATACTGTCGGCAAGTCTTGCGGAAAAGGATAAAGACCTATTGTACAAAATACCGCTTTCCGCATTTCTGTTATTTGCGGAACTGCATTTGCTGATTTTTTACCTCAATCAATATGACGGTATCGACCTTGACGATATTGCTTTCTTTGGAATATACCTATTAAGGACTTTGGCAGTAGTCCTGCTTATACTGTATCTTTTTTTCCTGCCGATAATAATTTCGGACGAGGGCTTGGCAAGACGGCATAAGAGGTATTGCGGCAAACGTGCAAAGGGCTGGCAGTCGGCTGTATGGTGGAGCGGAACTGCGGCGGTGATGCTCACCGTAATGATAGCGTTTGTGTCCGTTTCGTCGGCTACCTACCGTGCAGAGCAGGAGGACATCGCCGCAAAGGAAAGCGCAAGGACACGCACGGCGGTCGAACCTCTTATTGACAAGCACGGGGCGGCAATGCGGACGGTTTATGACTATGCACTTGTCAATGATTATTACGATTGGTACAACTGTCCCGATGAAAGCGTCAAAGACGAGTGGCAGGAGCTTTTCCTTGACGACAGCGAGTATGTTTTTGGATATGAGATGGAAGTTTATTTCGATGTATATATAAAAAACGGGGAGGGCAAAGGACGTTACCGCATTTATTATGACGGTGAGAGTTTCAATGTCAACGGGGAAACGTTTGAGGGAAAGGCGGAATTTGCTGTATGAAAAAAGTTATAATTTCATTGATACTTTTCGCTGTTATTGGCGCAGGCGACCTCTTGTACACTTACAACAACAGCTCTTCTGTGTTTTCCGATACGAAAAAATTTGATGTGTACGACGATTATAAAGAGATTCCCGACGATTACGGCTATGAGCGGAGCGAACGAAAGCCGACGCTCCCCGAAAGCTCGTCAGATTGTGTGAACAAAGTCGACTGCGAGGAATATTTCGGCGGCGAAAAGGATATAAAGCACCCCGAGAGCGGTCAGTATCTTGTTTCGCACAATATTTTCAACAACAACGACGGAAGCACGGTCACGGTCGATATAACGAGCGTTTTTCTCACCAAGAACGGCAAATACAGCGGCGGAAAATACGCACGCATCGTGAACGACAGGCACGGGAGCGTATCATTTCCCTGCGCTTATGATTCGGATAAGGAAACCTGTCTGAAATACATATACAAAGACCATTTTTCACTCCTGCTCGATGATTACAACAATGACGGCAACCCCGATTATCTTATCAAGGTCGGCAACATGGAGAACGACGGTGCATACTACTACATTGAATATTCGGTCAACGAAGAATATCCCGTTCATCACACGAATTTTCTCACGCCGAAGACAAACTCCGATTCCGCTGTGTTCATTTACGGCAGAAAGGACAATTCGATAAGGCTCGACCACACGGATATGAACCATTTCTTCTTCCTTACCAAGGACGGGGAGAGCGTTGTTCCGTATATTTATGATTCGGATTTCAGACCATGCAAAGTTTCCGATTTTTCCGTCGGGGACAGACTTTACTCCGCATTTTATGAGGACGGCGTTCTCACGCTGAGAGCGACCGACTGCAACGGAAATGAGGAGATTTACGGCGATGCTGTCACTGTTACGGTGAGAAAGTTGGACGATCGGATATGGAACAGATGCGGAGAATTCTCCGTGCAGTTCGTTCCCGATGAAAATTACTGCACGCTTGCACACATCGCAAAATACGAGCAAAGCTTTGAAAAAGGACTTTATCAGCTTGAAATAAAAACGCCCGATGGTTCTGCCTATGCCGAATTTGCGGTGAGAAAGTGAGCTGAAATTTTATCCCGAAGCTTCACATAAAATGTTGCAAAATAATCATAATAATGGTATAATTATAAGTGCCGCGGCAGGAGAACTTCCCTGCGGCGGCAGTGTTATATCGGAAAGGACAGGATCACTATGAATTACGAAAAAATATCCGGATTTTTCAAAAGCTCAAATGGCGTGAACAACACGGCTTACTATATTTATGTTCCAACGGCTGCAAAAATAAAGGGCGTTGTGCAGATCGTACACGGAATGTGCGAATATATCGAACGCTATGAGGATTTCGCGGATTTTCTCTGCAAGGACGGCTATATCGTTTGCGGAAACGACAATTTAGGTCACGGCGCTTCCGTTTCGAGCGAGGAGGACTACGGTTTCTTTGCCGAAAAGGACGGCTGGAAGTTCCTTGCAAAGGACGTTGTGACGCTCACACGAATGATGCAGGAAAAATACTCGGCGTTCCCGTATTTCCTGCTCGGACACAGCATGGGTTCGCTCATTGCCAGAACGGTCGTTGCAAAATACAGCGAATATTATGACGGCGTTCTTATCCTCGGAACTGCGGCGCTTCACGGCGTTGCCGATGCCTGCCTTGCGCTTGTGGAAAGCACCGCAAAGATCAAGGGTTCGCACTACCGTTCCAAAACCTATGACCGAATGATGTTCGGAATGTCCAATGCAAGGATAGAAGACCCAAAGACCGACTTCGAATGGATAAGCTCCGATCATGCCGTCGTTGAAAAATATGCGGAAGACCCGAAATGCACGTTCATTTTCACAGTTCGGGGACTTTATGACCTTATAATGATGACAAAATATGTAACTGCAAAAAGCTGGGCTGAAAAGGTCGCAGACTATCTTCCCGTTTATATTGCAAGCGGTGCGGACGACCCCGTCGGCAGATACGGCAAAGCTCCCGAGGAGGTGTTCCGCCGCCTGACCGAAGCAGGACAGAGCGATGCCGAGCTTCACATCTATCCGAATATGCGCCATGAGATACTCAACGAAGTCGGCAAGCAGGAGGTCTATGACGATATCCTTGACTGGCTCAATGAACGCAATTACAGCGAATACGCAGATGAGGACTAAAAAATGTACGCAAAGGTAAACAGCCTCGGACTTTTCGGACTGAATGCGTTCCCCGTCGATGTCGAGATCGAAACGAGCAAGGGAACGCCGTCCTTTGATATAATCGGACTTGCCGATACTGCGATAAAGGAGAGCCGTGAGCGAATACGTTCGGCTCTTCGGGCATCGCTGATAAGCTTTCCGCTCAATAAAATAATCGTCAACCTTGCGCCTGCCGATACGAAAAAAACGGGCAGCATACACGACCTCGCTATCTTTACGGCTCTGCTCTGCGTGACGGGTAATGTTCCTGCGGATATTTCCAAGTCTGCGTTCATCGGCGAGGTTTCGCTCAACGGCGATGTAAGAGGAGTGAACGGCGTTCTGCCAATGAAAAAAGAGGGCTTCAGCGAGGTTTTCGTTCCCGAGATAAACGCTTATGAGGCGAGCGTTGTCGAGGGCATAAAGGTCTACGGCGTGAAAAACACAGCCGAGCTTATAAAGCATTTTGACGGAAGTGAGCCGCTCACGCCGCAGGATAAATACATCGTCCGTGAGGAACAGCGTTTCGATACGGTGGATTTCGCCGATGTAAAAGGTCAGCATCAGGCAAAAAAGGCTCTCGAGATCGCAGCCGCAGGCGGTCACAATCTGCTTATGATAGGTGCGCCCGGTTCGGGCAAGTCGATGATGGCAAAGCGTATCACAACGATACTCCCTGCGATGACGTTCGGGGAGTCTATCGAAACGACCAACGTTCATTCGATCTGCGGAATACTCGACCCCGATACTCCGCTCGTCACAAGCAGACCCTTCCGCTCTCCGCACCATACGATTTCAAGCGCAGGACTTTCGGGCGGCGGCTCTATCCCTCACCCCGGCGAAATTTCGCTTGCGCACAACGGTGTGCTTTTCCTTGACGAGCTTGCAGAGTTCGCACGTCCGACTTTGGAGATACTCCGTCAGCCGTTGGAGGATAAAAAGGTCACTATTTCAAGGGCAAGCGGAACGGTCACATATCCCTGCAGCTTTATGCTGATAGGTGCGATGAACCCCTGCCCGTGCGGATATTTCGGCAGCCCGAACCACGAGTGCCGATGCACAAAACCGCAGGTGGCGGCTTACCTTGCAAAGATAAGCGGACCTATGCTCGACCGTTTCGATATTCATTGTCGTATAAACCCCGTTGACTTTGAAAGTATGTCCTCAAAGTCGAAAGAGGAAAGCTCGGCGGCGATCCGTGAGCGTGTACAGAAAGCCCGTGAGATACAGAACCTGCGCTACAAAGGCACGGGGATAACCTGCAACGCCGCGATCTCGGACAGCCTTATTTCCGAGGTCTGCCCTATGACGGACGCAGCGAGGGAAACTCTCCGAAATGTGTTCGACAAAATGGGACTTTCCGCCCGTGGCTACAACCGAATTTTAAAGCTTTCACGCACCATTGCCGATATGACGGGCGAGGAAGTCATCGACAAACAGCACATTGCGCAGGCTGTTCAGTTCAGGACGCTCGACAGGCAGTTCTGGGGAAAATAATTGGAGTAAGCTTATTTAAATGAAAGAATTTACAATAAATAAAAACGACAGCGGACAGCGTGTTGATAAATTTATCGAGAAAGCCGTGCCGCTTCTGCCGAAAAGCTTAATGTACAAATACATACGCACGAAACGGATAAAGCTCAACGGAAAGCGGTGCGAGATTTCGACCCGACTTTGCGAAAATGACCTTATGCAGCTTTATATCGGGGACGAGTTTTTCGAGACCTCGCCCGACCGTGTGTTTATGAGCGTTCCTGCGGATATTTCCGTTGTCTATGAGGACGGGAACATTCTCCTCTGCGACAAGAAAAACGGACTTGTCGTTCACGAGGACGATGAAAACACAGCTGACACGCTGATAAACCGAATTCTGCACTATCTTTACAACAAGGGCGAGTATGACCCCGACCGTGAGAACAGCTTCACGCCTGCTTTGTGCAACCGTCTTGACCGAAACACGGGCGGCATCGTCATTGCGGCGAAAAATGCCGAGTCGCTTCGCATTTTGAACGAAAAGATAAAGGAACGTGAGCTGGAAAAGCGTTATCTCTGCATAACGGTGGGAGTTCCGCCGAAAAAGTCCGACACGATGACGGCTTATCTCGAAAAGGACGAAAAGACCAAGACGGTCAAAGTTACGGACAGAAAAACTCCGCAGAACAAGACGATAATCACTTCCTACAAGGTGCTGAAAACGGACGGAAAGCTTGCGCTCGTTGAGGTCAGGCTCGATACGGGACGAACTCACCAGATAAGGGCGCATTTCGCGCACATCGGCTGTCCGCTTCTCGGTGACGGCAAGTACGGCATCGGCGAAGTGAACCGTGCGTACAGGATAAAAACGCAGGCGCTTTATTCCTACAAGCTGAAATTCACGTTCCGCACGGATGCAGGAATTTTAAGCTATCTTGACGGAAAAGAATTCACGGTGAAAAATGTCTGGTTCGAGGATAAATTTCTTGGGTAATACTAAACACCAATAAAATACAGGAAAAAATCTGCGCCGAAATCACATATATCCAAGATTGTCGGCTTGATTTTTTCCAAATTTTAAATGGTGTTTAGTATAAGAACCCGTATTTTCAGCAATAAATATGGGCATTTTTTATCTTCCGCCGAACATATACAAAAACGCATTGCATATCGCCGCCGCAACATTGCTGCCGCCCTTTCTTCCCTTTGCAACGATGTAAGGCACTCCCGATGCCATTATAAGCTCTTTCGACCGGACGACGTTCACAAATCCGACGGGAACGCCTATCACAAGCGCAGGTACAAAGCTTTTGTCCCGAATAGTTTCGCTTAATCGGACGAGCGCTGTCGGTGCGTTTCCGACTGCGTATATCACAGGCTTTCCAAGCCTTGCCGCCTTGTCCACCGAGGCTGTCGCTCTGGTCGTTCCGTTCAGCTTCGCATCGGCGGCAACGTCCTCATCGGACATAAAACACATCACCTCACAGCCGAGTTTTTTCAGCGCGGACTTGTTCACGCCCGACTTCGCCATATTCGTATCGGTGACGATGACCGCGCCGCTTTTCAGCAGATTTTCCGCAGTCTGCATAACATTTTCGGAAAAGCAGAGGTTATCGAGATAGTCGAAATCAGCCGTTGTGTGAATGACACGCATCACAACGGGTTTAACCTCTTCGGGGATAATTCTGCCGCCGAGTTCGCTCTCTATTATCTGAAAGCTTCGCTTCTCGATATCCTTGGGCAAAACATATTCAAGGTTCAAAACTCTATCCCCTTTCGTGCGGTGATGCCCTTTTCATAAGGGTGCTTGACGCACTTTATCTCGCTGACATAGTCGGCTCTTTCAATGAAAATTTCATTGGGATCTCTTCCCGTGAGAATGACTTCTGCGTTTTCCAAGCCGTCAAAAATAAGCTTCTGTACACGTTCCTTATCCATAAGCCCGTATTTGTAAGCCGCATTGAATTCATCGACAATGACCATATCGAAACCACCGCCGAAGGCTTCTTCAAGCAGGCTGTTATGGCAGGCGGTGATGTCGGATTTGTCCGCTTCGGTCATATTTTTGAAGAACGGATAATGCCTGTCACAGCGGATAACTTTTATGTTCGGCAAAGCTTTGAGCGCCGCGAGTTCGGACGTTTCTCCGCCTTTCATCAGCTGTAAAAAGCAGACCTTCATTCCCGCCCCCGAAGCACGGAGCGCAAGTCCGAGCGATGCCGTAGTTTTGCCCTTTCCGTCGCCGCAGTAGATATGTAAAAGTCCCATTATTTTTCCTCCTTTGAGCGTTTGAACACAGCACATTTTCGTGCAAAGTTTGCCGCCGTTTCGATATTTGAATAAAAATACAGATGCGGAAAACCTGCATACAAATTCTCATTTGCGTGTGCGCATTTCCAGTTCCGACCGTCTGTTTTTTCCGCTGTAAAAGCTTCGCCGCAGTTCGTGCTGTCCCAGTAGTGGAACTCGTGTGCAGGAAAAGCTTCGCCCTTTTTGCAAAGCAAATTGTCACTTTGAGCAGTCATTTTCACATAGCCGAAACGGTTCAGCTTCGGCGTTTTGTAAGCCTTTCCGTCAATTATCCCGACAAGCTTATGCTCGTTGCCGCCGCTGTCCTCCAGCGTTTCGTGAAGATACATAAAGCCGCCGCACTCGGCGATAGTCGGAGTCCCCGACCGAATCATTTCACGGATATTTTCAAGCATAGCCTTGTTTTCCGCAAGCTTTTCCGCATATAATTCGGGATACCCGCCGCAAAGGATAAGCCCGTCCGCATTTTCGGGAACGGCTTTATCATAAAGCGGTGAAAAATACTCTATTTCACAGCCGAGCTTTTGCAAAAGTGAAATATTATCGTCATAAATAAAGCAGAACGCACTGTCCTTTGCAACTGCGATAACGGGACGCTCGCTTATTTTCGGCAGGCTCGGAGGAGTGAACTTCGGCAACTGACTTTCCGCAAATCCGAGCAGCTTATCAAGCTTCAGATCTTTCTCCGCAAGCTCGCCGAGCCGTGATAATTTTTCCTTTATGTCCGAAATTTCGTCCGCCGTGACAAGTCCGAGGTGGCGGCTTTCAAACGTCAGATCGTTCTTCGGAATGAACCCGAAATACTCCGTTCCAAGCTCACGGCAAAGGCTCTTCGCTTTCTCCGCAAGCTTTTCGGGCAGTTGATTGAAGATAAATCCGATTATATTGTTCGGCTTTTTGTATTCGAGAAAGCCTTTCATCACTGCGCCGATAGAGTCACTCATGCCCTTGCAGCCGATAACGATGACCGCAGGCGTTTCGGTTATTTCGGAAACGGAGTGCGCCGAACCTCTGCCGTTTGCGCCGTCATAGAAGCCCATTACACCCTCGATAACGGAAATATCCGCACCGCCGCCGTTTTCGCAAAGCAGATATTTCAGTGTGTTGTCATCGCAGAAAAAGCTGTCGAGATTGAATGCCGATGTGCCGATTATTTTCTCGTGAAACATCGGGTCGATGTAGTCGGGACCGCACTTGAACGATGCAACGCGCATTTTTCTGTTGACGAGTGCCTGCAAAACTGCGCAGGTCACTGTCGTTTTTCCGCAGCCGCTGTTCGTGCCGCCGATGATGATCCTTTTCATCGTTTTTTTCCTCTTATTATAAACACGGGATTTTCCGCAGAAAGCATCGTATGTGAGCCTATTTTTTTCGTTCTTGTTACGGCAAGCTGAACGATCTCGGGTTCGATTTCATACTGCTCAAATGCCGCAACAGCGTCATTCAGCGTTTCAAGCGAAACTGCCGTCACAACGATAACAGCGTTCGGATTTTTTGCAAATGCAATGTCAGTTATTTCGCTTATTTTGCCGCTCGAACCGCCTATAAAAACGCTGTCGGGCGCAGGAAGAACAACCAATGCTTCGGGCGCACTTCCGCTTATGATCTCGATATTGTCGCAGCCGAATTTCAGCGCATTTTTACGGGTGAGTTCTGCCGCTTCGGGGTTCTTATCGACAGCATAGACTTTCCCGTCAAAGCATTGCAGAGCCGCTTCGACCGACACCGAACCCGTTCCGCAGCCAATGTCCCAGCACACGCCGTTCCTGCTCGGTTCAAGCTTTGAAATGACCGTGCTTCGGACTTCCGATTTCGTCATGGGAACTTTTCCTCGGGTGAAATTTTCATCGGGGATACCTGTCGCTGTCCCCTTTTCAAAATCGGGATTTTCCGTGACCGCAACAGTCAGCTTTCCAAGCGAAATATCGGTAAAATCGGACGCTTTCCCAACAAAGATCCGCTCATTTTCCGAAGCTAAATTTTCGCCGATGTAAATTTTTGTTTCGCCCATTTTGTATTCGCAAAGCCGCTGACAAAGCTTCGCAGGAGTGACTTCTCCGCCGAGCAGAAAGAAGCAAAATTCGTTACGTCTGACGTTTCGGACGATGCTTGCTTTTTCTCCGTGCAGACTGACAAACTTCATATTTTTCCACGGCTTTTTTATCTTTGAGCAGAAATAAACCGGCGAGGAAATTCCGCTTATTACTTCGTTTTCGATATCTCCTATAAGTCCGAGAAGCTTCTCCGCACCGCTGTAAAAACCGCAGTCGCCCGACATCAGCACCGCTGCATTTTCGTACTTTTCACTGTGCAGAAATGCAGCTATCTCTTCACTTTTCCAGCTGCGGAATATCGGCTTTCCAAGGCTCTCGAACAGCGCTGTCATTCGCTGCGCACCGATGAGGATATCGGCTTTTTTTATTGCCGAAAGTGCTTCTGCCGTGAGCGTTTTTTCGCCGTCCATTCCGATTCCGATAATGCTTACCATTGTTTGTTCTCCAAAAGAATTTTTTTCGTCTCCAAGAGCGTGTTCCCCGTTTCCGCAGGGCGAAGCAACACCGCAAATTCAGCACCGCATTTTTTAGCCGCAGACGCTTTCTCGGGAAAACCTCCTGCCGCTCCGCTCTCCTTTGTGACGAGAATTTCCGCACCGCTTTGACGTATGTGTTCAATGTTTTCTTCCTCGGAAAAAGGACCCTTACCGACTATGATATGCGCAAATCCAAGTGAGCGGCAGTGTTCCTCTATCCCCTCGGCTGGCAGAACTCTCACACAAATTCGCTCACGATAGTTTTTCACTTTAGTCAGCACAGGAAGCTCCTTACTGCCGAGGGTACTTAAAATTCGCTTTTCGCTGCCGTTGAGATATTGGATAAGTCCGTTCATATCCGTGAAAGTCCTGCCCGAAATATCGGCGCTTCTCTCACGAATAAGTCTATAGTATTTTCTGCCCGTTTCGGCACAGGCGGCTTTGATATTTTCCGTTGCGGCGGTCGCATAAGGGTGAGTTGCATCAATTACGGTTTGATAGCCGTGACTTTTTATGAGTGCGGAAATCTCCGCTTCGTCAAGCTTCCCGTTCAGCACATTTATATAGCCGCTCTCGGGGAGAAGCTCTGCACCGTAATCGGTCGTTACGGAAACATCGGCGCAGATTTTGTTTTCGGCGCAAAATTCCGC
>OHPL01000467.1_pt1 | contig 25521 bp, 2 predicted proteins | sample 1577711 | NCBI WGS metagenome assembly OHPL01 (sample SAMEA3879538, study PRJEB24766) | human gut metagenome | biome: human-associated habitat; feature: feces | place: USA | collected 1985/1987
GATAGCCTTAATCGTACCACCGCCGATATTGATATCTGAAGCCACCGCGCTGACCGCCTCATTTGAGGAATATCCGTCAGCAGATGCCTTGCCGTCCGCTACGACATCGACCAATCCGTCAATAGTAATTTCAGAATGTTTATTTACACCTGATTCAGCCTTGATATTTCCATTCATGGTTTTAATCCCTACACCACTATTTTTATAGAGGGAACCTCCACGCAGTGTAAGAATCTTCTCTTCTTGATTTTCTCCACCATTATGAATAACCAGCTTGCCGCCGCCGTCTGCAAACAGGGCTGCTGTCATGCCGCTGCCTTTCACATTGACATTCATAGCTCCCGCGTTATTGATTTCTACTTTACCGGCAGTCTCTACCCTGTTCATAGCAGCAATAGCGGCAATTCCCGTCTGTCCCGCACCTTGGTCATATTTTGCATTTATGTTCAGTTTATTCCCATGGAGATCCATTTTGACACTATTGGAAACAACGGTGGTCGGATCATAAGTAATTTTATTTCCTTCCTCATCATACTGGGGAATGGATCCCGAAATTGCCGCATCCAAATAGCTGAACCACGGACCGAATTCAACCAGATCCCGCTTCCCCTCTGCCTTGTCTACAGTGCCGTCAATGGCAATGGTTGTCTCCGACTTCGTGAAATGGTATACACCGTCCTTAAGCACGCCTGTATCTATATACATCGTATCCCTGTCATTGCTTCCGAGGATCGCTTTTCCATACTCTGTCACGGACTGTGAATCGGCCGGTTTCTCTGCTAATTTATACTTATACTCACCCTGTCCGTCTTCTTTGTAGGCAATGCCTCCTATTTTCCTGCTTACGGCGCTGCTGGTGAGACCTTCTGCGATTTCCACAATGCCTGTAAGGTTTCTTTCTCCCTCTCTATAAGCAGTATAATACAGCTTGTTTGCCAGTTTATCCAAAGTGTCGCTGACAAGGTTTCTGTCTGTGTAAACACCGGATCCCGGATTCAGCCCATCATTATCTGTACGAAGCGTAATTGAAGATTTTTCCGCTGCTTTGGTAATAGCGAGATCGCCTCCGATAATATTGACCGATTTATTTCCATATAGGGCTGCATTTTCACGTTCTTCATCATCTTTGATTTCATGTTTATAGATCACCGTGGTGTTGCCGCTGTAATTGCCAATTACAAGATTTCCCGTTTCAGAATCCGGCCTTTCAGTAACAAAGGTAGACTGACCGGAAGTCGGACCGGAAAGACTGTTGGCAGAAGCGATAAACGCTTTGGCTCCGGTCATATCCACAATCCCTTTATTTGAGGTAAAATAGGTTACCTTGCTGTCAACTGATTTTCCGGATTGATCTTTCTGGTCTTTCGTAATCGCATTATACCAAGTGGCTCCATTTTTCAGAGACAGCTGCATCCCGTCACCAACATTAAACCCTACCCAGTTTGTATTCTTTCCATCCATCTCCACTTTTATGGATCCATTGCTGAACCCTTTCCAGTAAGAGCCGTTCTTCATAAACAGATTGACTGCGCCGAGCTGCCCCTGTGTCACGCCATAGCCGCGAGTATCGCCATAATTCCCGATCCAATGGGAGTCTGCGGTAGAAAGACCCACGCTGACACGACCTTTAGTCCCCATACCGCCGTTAGTCACGATATCCCCTTCAATAACAGTTTTCAAGCTGCCCGCACCGTTGGCCAGACCATCTTCGCCCTTAGTCACATTCACATTGACCGTACCGTAATTCTGGGAAACGAACTCACCATATGCGCGGATAGCCGCCCAAGCTCCATTGATGGCCTTAATCGTACCACCGCCGATATTAATATCCGAAGCCACCGCGCTGACCGCTTCATTGGCACCATGCCCGTCTTCCGCTTTCGCATCCGCCAAAATATCCACAAGACCGTCAATCGTGATACTGGAAGTAACACCGTCAGCACCGTTCATAGTCTTCACAACGGCCACATTGCGCGGGTTACTGCTGCCTGCGCGGAGCGTCAACGTTCCTGCACTATCATGACCGTTATGAATAGTAATCATACCACCGCCATTGGCATACAGCGCGGCTCTCTCTCCATTTACACTCATAGCTCCGGCATTATTGATTTCAACCTTGCCGCTTCCAATTCCGGCAATACCGACTGTTGCATTATAACCGGTGTCAACCGTCAGCTTGTTGCCATTCAAATCCAGCGTTGCCGACTTTTCTTTACTGCTGCCGGATATGGCCGCCATAATACTTCCCATCCACGGGCCGCCGGGAATAGACGCCCCATCCGTAGTAATCGTTGACTCCGATTTGGTAAAGCTGTATAATCCATTCTTTAATACGCCATGATTCACATAGAACGTATCCGCTGTCTCATCACCTGTAATGGCCGTACTGAACTCCGTCACATCCTGCTCTTCCGGAATATCAACTGCCGGTGTATAGAGGTACTGCCCCCGTCCATCTGCGTCTCTATATGTGATGTCCTCCATCCGCATACTTGCAGACTGCGCGGTCAGTCCTTCGGCAATTTCCACTTTTCCTGTCAAATTCTTCTCGCCTTTTGTGTAGGCTTCATAATGCAGCTTATTTGCCAATTTGTTCAGTGTCCCGCTGACCAGATTTTTATCAGCCGCCTTGTTGGAAGCAGTATTGAGGCCTTCGTTATCTGTCCTGAGAGTAATACCGGAATTAGCAGCCGCTTTGGCAATCTTAAAATCGCCGCCTTTCATCGCAAATCCTTCGTTCGGATCTGCCGGTGCTGCCGTATCATGTTCATAAATCACTGTGGTATGCCCGCTGTAGTTTTCTACGCTGATCGGTTTCTCATCTTTCTGAATGATTACGCCGGCATGGGACACGTCGCTTCCGCCGGTCAGGCGTGTCACATAACTGCCCTTAAATCCGGCATACTCTGTTTTTCCATATTTTTCATTCGTCCAGACAGCCCCATTTTGCAGCCACAGATTCAGATTTCCATGATCTTCTTTAGTAATTGTGTCTCCATCATTCTCATCTTTGTAAGAGTATGCACTAAGCCCATTCCAATAAGAATTTGCCGTGGTTAGCGCCAAATTAATTGTGCTTGGCCCATCTGTCTGCTGTGTACCTTCATAGTCTTCTTCAAACGAATATTTGGTAACAACTTCCCCATCAAGCTGTACGGATCTGCTTCCTGCCGTATCACCCTGCATATTCACAGAAAGCACACTTTTCCCCGTTCCTTTAAGCGCCGCGCTTTCTTTCGCCTCTTTCGATACGGAAATTTTTAATCCGTCAAAATTGGCTTTAGAAGCCCGTCCCAAGAGAACACCATAACTCCAGTCATTTGCCTTGGAAGTTATTTCTGTATCTCCATGAATATCCAGCGTTGAAGAATTTCCCGCAAACCAGATTCCATAAGCACGGCTCATTCCTGTCGTATTTTCCGCATTGATAATTAATTTATCCGCTGTAATATCGATTTTTTTATTATTCTTCAATACGGTTTGAATACCTGCTCGAAGCCCTGCTCCTTTTGATATAAGTGTCAGTCTTTTCCCTTCCGCATCGATAATGACCTTATCTCCACCATCTGTATTGACAGGATAGGTTTCTCCCAATACTGTATCTTCAATGGTGATCGTGCTGTCTTTAGTAAATTTATAGGTTCCGTCAGCCTGTTTGACGCCGGCATCCACATAAAGCTGGTCGGTGCCTCCGGTAATCGCTCTTCCGAATTCCGTCAGTGTATCCGATGCCGGTGTATAGGCATAGAAGCCCTGTCCATCCGTCTCTTTGTAGGTAATGTCTTCAATTCTCAAGCCGGTCGCGGAAGCAGTGAGGCCTTCGGCGATTTCCACTTTCCCTGTCAGGTTCTTTTCTCCATCTTTATAGGCGGTGTAGTAGAGTTTGTTCGCCAGTTTGTTCAGTGTTCCGCTCACAAGGTTCCTGTCTGCCGCTTTTGTGGATGAAGTATTGAGTCCGGTGTTATCTGTCCTGAGAACAATACTGGAATCGGCTGCTGCTTTGGCAATCTTGAAATCGCCGCCTTTAACTGCAAGTCCTTCATTCGGGTCAGCTGGCTCTGCCGTATCATGTTCATAAATTACGGTCGTATTTCCTGCATACTCTTCGACAGACAGTCCTACACCAGGACGCATTTTAATCACGCCCGCCGTTTCACCGTTGTCTCCACCGAAGAACTTGGTCACATGGCTAATCCCGTCAAACTTGCCGCCGGTATACGGATCTTTTACGTCCCAGGCCTTTGCCCAAAGCTGGTTATCCCATACAGCGCCATTTTTCAGCACTAAATTGAACACACCTAATTTATCAGCGCCCGCATTGGTTGCAGCACCGTTCCAGTAAGAATCCGCCGTATCCAAAGCCAGATTCATCTTGCCGTCCAGCCAGTTATACTGCTGATGATTTTTAGAATCAATCACCAGAGTATTTCCAATCAGTTCTACCTTTCTTCCGCGGGAAGACTGCTTTTCCGCATCATAATTTAAATTGATGGTTCCACTGTATGATGCCAGTGATAAATAGGTATTTTCTTTCTTTTCTCTATCATCGGGCGTTTCAATTCTTCCGCCTGCCAAATCAATCACAGCATCTCCGTCATAGTAATCATCCACAGCCACAGCAGTTCCTTTAACTGCCAGATCGACATTTCCGGACACTTTCAGAAGACTGTCCCTTGATTGGTTGTTAAATAAACCGGTCGCCTGATAACGGGCGCCATAAGAAGCATATACTCCATTCCCGATGGCCCATGGCGAATTCGGATCATCTTTACGGATTTTCAGATTTCCATTAATGATGACATCTGTTTTCGCCCCCTGTGAAGTTCCTGCCGGCGTCATACGGATCCCTGTACCGCTGCCGTTTCCGGATTCCGCTGCATGGATTTCAACATCCCCGTTAATTGTCGTCTTGCTGCCATCCAGCGCGGTAATGCCGTCTGCCCAATGGCTGCCGGCGGATTCCGCCACAAGTTTCAAAACTTTTCCTTCAGTGACATTGATATCAATCGTTGTATTTTTGCTGCCCAGTATGGCAGGATTGCTGAATGCATCATTACCGGCATAGTCTCCGTCATCAACGGTAATGGTACTGTTTTCCGTAAAGTCATACAGCACCTTGCCGTCGACAATCTTTCTTACGCCGCCTTCCGTGTACTCCACATCAGTCGCTTCGATGCCGTCCAGGGTGGTACTGAATTCCGTAACCGTCTGATGATCGGGTATACCGCTTTCAGGCGTATATTTATACTCGCCCTGTCCGGTAGATTTCCAGGAAATATCCCCGGTCTTCAATGCAGCAGAAAAAGCCGTCAACCCCTCCGCGATTTTTACAGTTCCCGTCAGATGTTTATCCGCATACCCTTTATAGAAAAGTTTATTGGCAAGCGCATTTAATGTACCGCTGACCAGATTCTTTTCACTGGCAGTGCCGGACAAGGGATTCAGGCCCATATTGTCAGTCAGCATAGTAATCGTACTGCCTTCTGCCGCGTTCATAATCGTCGTATCGCCGCCAATCATGGAAAAGCCCATATTCACATCCGACGGTTTTGCCGTATCATGGGCATAAATTAACGTCATATGTCCGCTGTAATTATCAATGGTAATCGGATGGCTGTCTTTTTGTACGATCACACCGCCGTGCGCCGCATCACTGCTGCCTGCCACTTTTGTCACACGGCTGCCTGCAAACAAACCATACTGATCTTTTGATGTCCAACGATTTTCCCATGTTCCTCCGTCAGACAGATACAAATTCATAGGATGTCCGTCTTTATTATCGGCAATTCCGGTCCACCGGGATTTACTGCTGCCCAGACCCAGATCAACAGTTCCCTTTTTCCCTAAAGAAATTGTGCCCTGCACAACGACATCCTTTCCATTGGATCCTGTTTTCGCATCATTCATGCCCATGGCAAAGGTGCCTGAAGTGGCAGCCACAGCTTTATAGCTTGCCTCTTCCCCGTCATCCGGCGTAAAGATTGTGCCTCCGGCAATGGTTACCGCATTTTTTTCGCTGCCGCGCATATCCACGCCGACACCTTTTACTTTCATATCCAAGTTGCCGTTCAAAGTAAACGCCGCACCGTCTTTATCATAAATATTGATGCCTGTTGCCTGATATGTCTTTGTGCTGCCATACCCGCCCTTTTGAGCGGCAGAAACACCATAGGCATCATTTCCGCTTCCCGTGCCTTTCATAGCCAGGTTACCGTTAATGGTCAGCGCAGAACCACCATTATACAGTTTGATTCCGTCCGCAAAACCATCTCCGCCCTGTTTTGCCAAGATAGATACGTTGCCGGTGATGGCTGCTTTTCCGCCTTCATGGATATATATACCATATACATCTCCCACAGAGGATTTGGCATCGATGGAAATATCTTTTGCCACAGCGTCAATCTTTTTCTTCGTGTACATGCCTACAGCACTGTTGCGTTCTGTCTTATTCTCCGCATTCAGTTTCAGACTCTTATCCGCCGCATGAATCGTAATATCCTTATTGATCCCCACCACGGCGGCCACAGCCTTATGGTAGCCAAGATCTTCTGTCGTGGTATCTCCGTCATCGACAGTGACCGTATTCACCGCATTGGTAAAAGTATACACGTCATCTTTCAGCACATTGGCTTTGACATACTCCTGATCCTTATCGGCTTCTCCGGTGATAGGGGTACCGAAATCAGACGTAGTCTGTCCATGAGGGTCATCTTCTGCGGGGGTAAATTTATATTCACCTCTGCCCGTGACATCCTGGAAGCTCATATTTCCCGATACGATGGCAACCGATGCGGAACTTGCCGTCAGACCTTCCGCAATTTCTACGGTACCTTTCAGATTATCTTTGATTGCCGCATTGTTATAACCGGTATAGTAAAGCTTATTCGCCAAAGCGTTCAGAGTTTCACTGACCAGATTCTTATCGGCCGCCTTGTTGGAATTGGTATTCAGACCGCCGTTCCCGGTTACCATTCTGACAACAGATCCCGGTTCCGCTTTTTTTATCAGCGTCCTGCCGCCAATCATCTCTTTTGGCTTTTCCGCTTTATGGTCATAGACAAGGATTGCATGACCGCTGTAATGATCTATATTGATGTCCCTGTCGTCGTTCTGTCTGATAATACCCGCGTGGGCCGCATCACTGCCGCCTTTGAAATAATCTATATGGCTGCCCATGTAAGAGCCCGTCACGGAAGCAGTCTTCTTATTATTCCAAACCGCATCATGGCTCAGATACAGATTGACCTCGCCGGCATCGCTGGAAAAACTCCTGTTATAATCGGTTACACCTGTCCATGAAGAATTCTTGCTTGCCAGCCCTACATTTACAACGGCCTTAGACCCTGATCTTCTTTCGGTGTAAATATTTCCCTGAAGCACAGTGTCTTCAGCTTTGGCAGCCGTTCCGTCCTCATTCATATTAATGAAAACAGTACCGTTCACGCCCTTAACAAGCTTTGAATTCCCCTGAGCATGTTCATCCATAGGCGTCAGAATCCTGCCGCTGCCAAGGCGCATAACGCCGCCTTTAGCGGTAGAATTGATGGCAGTCCCCTGAATTTTTACGTCCAGCGGCCCTTCAATAGTTAATTTGGCATTATTCCCGATATTGGCAATGGCAGTTACCGATATACCCGTTGTATCCTTGGCAGCTTTTACCGTTCTCCATTCATCGGCACCTGTACCGGCTATTTTCAGCCCGCCTTTAATGATAAGTTCCGCATTGGGTCCGCGGTTTGCCACGCCGTACGCCATTCTGCCTGAAGTAGACACCTTATCAATCACTACATCCCCGGCGACGGAAAGCTTACCGTTCTCGGAAACATAAATACCTGTAGCTTCTCTTCCATTCGTCTGATCTGCAGAAATAACCAGCGGTTTGTTTTTCTCCATATTGATGAAACTGATGCTCTTCTTGTTGCCGTCCGTCCCTTTTCCGACACGGACAGCCGCCGCCTTTGCAGATGCGGAAGAAGCCGCTTCCAGACGGAGTCCATGATTTGCCATGTCCACGGTAATTGAATCATCGCCGTTGTAAGCTGCACTGACATATCCATCTTCAGCATGGGTGTCATCAGCAGTGACCGTAGTTTCGCCTTTCAGCAATCTGTCTTTGATGATCGGCCCGTCCAAAGGCTCTTCCGGTTCATATACATAGGTGCCCTGTCCGTTCTTATCAGCAGCCGTATCTGTCCTGAAAGCAATATCCCCACTTGCTGAAACAGAAGAGGAAGTCAACCCTTCCGCAATTTCCACAGTGCCTTTCAGCTTTGTGTCACCTTGCACATAAGACATATAGTAGAGCTTATTTGCTAAACTGTTCAACGCTTTTCCCGCCGCCGTTTTATCGGCCGTATTGATTCCGCCTGCACCTGTGCGCAGCGTGATAGAAGACCCTTCTTCCGCTGTCTTGATTCTGAAATCACCGGCGCTGTAATTTTCAGCAGCGGAACCGTCTCCGGTATGGTCATAATAAACAAGAGTATGTCCGCTGTAATTCAGAACTGAAATTGGCGTATTATCTTTCTGATAGATGTATCCCCGATGCACCGTATCACTGCCACCATAAAGATTGGCAAGGATACTTCCTGTCCATGCTGCTGAGTTTACAGTTGTCGTCGTTCCGTGTGATTGTTTTTCATTAATCCACTGTGCTTCATTCTGAAGGTATAAATTGACTTGTCCTACATCATAAACTGTCTTGCCGCCGCTTCCATAGTCATTGGTATAGTTGTCATAGACTGCTGCGCCTTTCCAAAAAGAGTCCTTATCCGTCAGTGCCACATTCAAAATACCGGCATCTTTCCAATCCACCAACTGTCCGCCGCTGTATTCCACCACACGCTGGCCATACTGGCCGGTGGCATACATATCCCCGGTAATTTTCGCTGCCATGCTTCCCGGATGGCTTCCATCCATATTGATATTGATTGTGCCCTTTTGTACGCGTACAGCCTGATAATTCTTACTCTTATCCGTATCTTCCACAGCAGTAATCGTACCGCCACCTACAGATATTTCTGTATCGGCACCTACTGTTTTCAGTCCGCTCCCTCTTACACCGGAAATATCCACAGCACCGGTCACTTTCATTTTTGATTTATCACCCGTAACAGTGATACCCGCCGCATTCATACCTGCGCCACGTCCCCGTTTTCCATATACATCAGTAATTTTCAGCGTACCGTCAATAACAGCTTCGCTGTCTTTTCCCTGAAAAGCAATGCCCGCAGCAGCATCACCGGCGGTCTGCGCCTTAGTGATTTCTACGGCGCCGGTAATATGCAAAAGTGAATTTCCCTCCAATTTAATACCATTGGCTGCGCGGGTATCCGAATTTTCTGCAGAAATAGACAATTTTTTGTCAGCAGCACTATTTTTGACAGAAAGATACTGATTGTTCCCTATATGAATGCTATTAAGAATGCCATTATTTTCTTCACCGCGGATACTCAGGTTATATCCATTCATGTCGATAATTTTCGGATTCTGCTTATCCGTCCCCGACTCGCATGCCAAACGCCCCTGTGTAGTATCTTCCGTCAGCACAGTCGTCTCCGCCATTACCGGAACAGTGATTCCCATTGTACCTGCTAACATAACCAATACAATACCGCTCCGTAGCCACTCCTTCTTTGTCACCCGCATACTCTTACCTCTTTCTCTAAAATACGGTTTCCCTAACCGCTAATAAGTGAATGAACCCATTGTACTGCACGTCGCTGATATCGTACCGCCGCCTTTCCCAATACACCTTAACAAATCGTCACACAGCCCTAGCTGCACAGAGATTAATTTTTCTGCGGTTTCACCATTAAATCAACCAATGACAACGAAGACGCCAATAAAAAACGAGACAGATCTACGCAAAAGAAAGGGAGATACTCCATATCTCCGCCTTTTCCATGCATAAATTCATACCTCGCAAGTTTCGGCTGATCCTGCTTTAGTGGCACCCTGACTCAGTTCCTCATCATCCCATATCCGTGTGAAGGTATTTCTATGACATGACTCCCCATACAGCTGCGGGACAGCTCCGGATTCTCACCGGATTCCCCACCTGCCTTTCGGCTTCGCATTATCTTTTGTATTTAACTTTATAGTTACTTATATATTTTATCTTATCACTTAATTTAATGCCAATCAATTGTTTATGTTTATTTCGTATAATTCTTTCATTCTTTATGAAATATTCTCATGCGGGTCTTTTCTCACATAAAAAACAGAGACAAGATGTTCCTGTCTCTGTTTTTTATTTTTCCGGCTATATCATTTCCCTTTCTTTTGTTCCTCCTTTCTCAGAAGGCAAATCTCATCCCTATGTTCGCCTTCCATTCTTCTCTGTAATCTCCTCCGAAGCTCCTCTCTATGTCTCCGTACAGGATTCCGCTCTTCCCTATTCTCCAACTTCCTCCTATCGCTACTGCTCCCCAGCTTCCTCCATAGTCTTCTCTTACTCTCTTTTCTCCTCCGTCTCTCGCTTCGTAGCTGTTTGCCGTCTTTCCATCAAAGTCATGCAGCACGCTCGCTTTCAGGTATATGCTCCCTTTTTCGCTTTCCCGACCTATCCCTATTCCGATTCTTCCTATTACGCTGGTCATTCCGTCCTGGTGGATGGTCATCTCTCTCTTGTCTTTGTAATCGCTTATTCCTGTGTAGTCCGCGCTTCCTATCCTCCCTACCATAATCTGGGCCTGCGGTTCTATCCATGTTTTCCCATTCCGGATTTTCTTTCCGTATTCCGCTGACAGGCTGTATCCTGTCGCATGGTAGTTTCCTTTGACTTCATGGTTCATTTCGTTTTTCACAGTATAGTCGTTTTCTATCCGTCCGGCTTTGGCTACGATATCTATATATTGCCCGTCTTCATAGATTCTGGTTCCGTATAAGGCAAAGTTGTAGGTCTTCGGGTCTCCTTCTCCTCCGTAGGCGTATTTAGCCTTTCCGGTGCTGTATCCGAAGGCTCCCCCTATATGCCAGCCGTTTGCTGTTTTCTTGTCGGCTCCTACCTGGGCTCCCCAGTAGTTGTCTTTGACGTTGGCTCCTCCTTTATTTATTTTCGCTTTCCCTCCGTAGGTTCTTGCCCAGATGCCACTTGCCGTCCCACTTCTAATGTCTCCCAGTCTTTGGTTCATGTCAGTAAGGCCGCTTCTCCAGCTGAGCATTCCTGTGGCCATGGCGCTCTTTACTCCTTTCATAAAGGCTGTTTCATAGTCGCCTGTGGTGTATCCCGGGGTTGTTCTTTTCGGGGCAGCTCTCATCATACGGGGTGCTGTTGATGCCTTGGCTGCTGTTTCTATGGCTAATGTCTTTTTAGTTTTTGTTCCTTTCACTGTTGCCATTTTCTTTGTTTCTGCTGTTACGGATTCCGCTTTGTCCGGTTCTAAGGTATAGATGGCGTTTCTTGTCATTCCCAGGCTGCCCAGGCTCGTTCTTTCTGTCTCTTTCTTCTCTCCTTTCTCTATGTATCTTCCGTTCCCTCTTTCGCTGTAGCTTATTTCTCCTGTTTTCATCACTGCCGATGATGCGGTCAGTCCTTCTGCTATGGTTACGCTCCCTTCCAGGTTTCGCTCTCCTTTCTGGTATCCTATGTAGTTCAGTTTTCTTGCCATGTTGTCCAGGGTTTTCGTTACAAGTGCTTTTTCTTCGGTTCCTGCTGTTTCGCTTGTGTTCAGGCCCCTGTTGTCGGTGATCAGGTTTACACTGCTTCCTTCCTCTGCTTTTCGGATGGTGATGTCTCCTCCTTCTATGTTCCCTGTTCCGTCTTGTCCGTAGAGGAAGTTTGTTTTTCCTTTGTAGTTCGTGATTCTTACGTATCCTTCTTGGCTTTCTCTCATGTCTATGTTTCCGTTTTCACTTGTCAGCCACCCAATGTCGCTTTTTCCTGTGTTTGTCCACAGGCTTCCTTCTCTTAGGGTGGTTTTCATTTTTCCTGTTACTGTTCCTGTCCCTTTCCAACGGGCTTTGTCTTTCAGTTCCAGGTTGATCATTCCGCTTCCTTCCAGATTTCCTTCAAGAAGGCTATTCTCTCCTTTCAGTACGGCTGTTATCGTGCTTCCTTTTCCTTCGCTTTTCAGCCTCCCTGTTATGGTTGTCCCGTTCTCTCCTTCTATGTAGGCCGTTCCTTTGTTTGTCGCTTCTATGTCTCCCAGTTTGTAGGAACCCTGTCTCAGTTTCACGGTTCCTCCGGCTGCTTTGATTTTGTTTCTTTCGGTACTCCCCCGGGTCAGGTTGATCTGCGCTTTATCCCACGCTTCGATGGTGCTGTTTTCTTTCAGGCTCGCTCCGGTCAGGCTTACGAGGGTTCCTTCGTTTTCCGCTTTGACGGTTCCTTTTATTTCTCCTCCGTTTCTCATCATGACTCTGGCTCCGTTTTCTGCTTCCAGGCTGCTTCCGATTGTCACGGTGTCGTTGAAGTTGGCCGATGCGTTGTTCACGCTGAGCAGTCCTGTTTCCGCTTTTGCTCCTTTGGATATGTTCAGCAGGGCTTTATCGGTTACGATGACGGTGTTTATTTTGGCTGTGATGGCGGGGACTCCTTCTTTGTCCGCCAGGAGGAGGGCTTTGGCATTTTCACCGTTTACGCTCATGGTATCGATGTCAAGGTTTCCTGCCATATGGAGTTTTCCCCCGTTTTCCACTTTTATTTCTCTGCCTTTGATGTCTGTGTAGGCGTTAAGGGTTCCTCCTTTTATGTCCGCATCTCCTTCTTTCATGTCAAGGCTGCCTGCAGTAACGGTGACGGTGTTCTTTCCTGTCTCTATGGCTGTTTTGTTTTCTCCGCTGTTTTTCAGTTCCATCTTTATGCTGCCGCCTTGGATGGTGATGTCTGTTTCTGCCGCGATGGGTTTTTCTGCCGTGATGGTGGTCGGGGTGAGGCCGAAGGTGTAGATCCCGTTTTTCAGCACGCCGGTGTTTACGTATACTTGGTCTTTGGTTTCGTTTCCTGTGATTCCTTCTTCATAGGCCTGAATGGTCTGGCTTCCCGGTGTCTCCGGGGTATAGAGGTACTGTCCCTGTCCGTCTGCATCTTTGTAGGTGATGTCTCCTATTCTCAGGCCGGCTGCTGATGCGGTGAGTCCTTCGGCGATTTCTACTTTGCCTGTCAGGTTTCTTTCTCCATCCTTGTAAGCAGTATAGAAGAGTTTATTTGCCAGTTTGTTCAGTGTCTCGCTCACCAGGTTCTTATCTGCCGCTTTGTCGGAGCTTGTGTTCAGTCCGTCGTTGTCTGTACGCAGGGTAATGAAAGAGTTAGCTGCTGCTTTGGCAACGGTTAAGGTCCCTCCGATGATATTGGCTGCTTTGTTTCCATAAAGAGCCGCATTTTCACGTTCTTCATCATCTTTGATTTCATGTTTATAGATCACCGCGGTATTACCGCTGTAGTTCTTAATTTCTACATTGCCGGTCACACCGTTTTCACTTTCTACAATTCCTGAAGGATTTTCCGCTGTCGTTTGTCCATTCAGACTTGTACTGGTGGCAACAAATACATTCCTTCCCACCATATCTATGACGCCATTATCCGATGTGAGCCAACCGATTTTCGCATGAGCGGCCTTTCCGCTCTGGTTTGTCTGTTCCGGTGTAATAGCATTGTACCATGTGGATCCGTCTTTCAATGACAGCTGCATCTTTTCTACTATACTGAAACCATGCCAGTAAGTACGCTTTCCTGTCATCTCAATATTCATGGAACCGTTTCCGAATCCTTTCCAGAAAGCGCCATTTTTCATCTTGATATTGACCGCGCCGAAAGATCCCTGTGTCACTCCATAGCCTACTGTATCCGCATAATTACCTATCCAGTGAGAATCTTTGTCTTTCAGTCCGATATTAACCTGCCCCTTGGTTCCCATACCACCATTAGTGACGATATCACCTTCAATAACTGCCCGGTTCTCGCCGATATCGAAATCAGATACTTTATGAACTTTAACCGTGCCGCCCATAGCGGTTCCATCTTCATTCACATAGGTACGGTTTGCAGCATTTACGTTCACAATGCCATAATTCGGCGTAGTAAATTCTCCATATGCACGGATAGCCGCCCAAGCTCCATTGATGGCCTTAATCGTACCACCGCCGATATTAATATCCGAAGCCACCGCGCTGACCGCTTCATTGGCACCATGCCCGTCTTCCGCTTTCGCATCCGCCAAAATATCCACAAGACCGTCAATCGTGATACTGGAAGTAACACCGTCAGCACCGTTCATAGTCTTCACAACGGCCACATTGCGCGGGTTACTGCTGCCTGCGCGGAGCGTCAACGTTCCTGCACTATCATGACCGTTATGAATAGTAATCATACCACCGCCATTGGCATACAGCGCGGCTCTCTCTCCATTTACACTCATAGCTCCGGCATTATTGATTTCAACCTTGCCGCTTCCAATTCCGGCAATACCGACTGTTGCATTATAACCGGTGTCAACCGTCAGCTTGTTGCCATTCAAATCCAGCGTTGCCGACTTTTCTTTACTGCTGCCGGATATGGCCGCCATAATACTTCCCATCCACGGGCCGCCGGGAATAGACGCCCCATCCGTAGTAATCGTTGACTCCGATTTGGTAAAGCTGTATAATCCATTCTTTAATACGCCATGATTCACATAGAACGTATCCGCTGTCTCATCACCTGTAATGGCCGTACTGAACTCCGTCACATCCTGCTCTTCCGGAATATCAACTGCCGGTGTATAGAGGTACTGCCCCCGTCCATCTGCGTCTCTATATGTGATGTCCTCCATCCGCATACTTGCAGACTGCGCGGTCAGTCCTTCGGCAATTTCCACTTTTCCTGTCAAATTCTTCTCGCCTTTTGTGTAGGCTTCATAATGCAGCTTATTTGCCAATTTGTTCAGTGTCCCGCTGACCAGATTTTTATCAGCCGCCTTGTTGGAAGCAGTATTGAGGCCTTCGTTATCTGTCCTGAGAGTAATACCGGAATTAGCAGCCGCTTTGGCAATCTTAAAATCGCCGCCTTTCATCGCAAATCCTTCGTTCGGATCTGCCGGTGCTGCCGTATCATGTTCATAAATCACTGTGGTATGCCCGCTGTAGTTTTCTACGCTGATCGGTTTCTCATCTTTCTGAATGATTACGCCGGCATGGGACACGTCGCTTCCGCCGGTCAGGCGTGTCACATAACTGCCCTTAAATCCGGCATACTCTGTTTTTCCATATTTTTCATTCGTCCAGACAGCCCCATTTTGCAGCCACAGATTCAGATTTCCATGATCTTCTTTAGTAATTGTGTCTCCATCATTCTCATCTTTGTAAGAGTATGCACTAAGCCCATTCCAATAAGAATTTGCCGTGGTTAGCGCCAAATTAATTGTGCTTGGCCCATCTGTCTGCTGTGTACCTTCATAGTCTTCTTCAAACGAATATTTGGTAACAACTTCCCCATCAAGCTGTACGGATCTGCTTCCTGCCGTATCACCCTGCATATTCACAGAAAGCACACTTTTCCCCGTTCCTTTAAGCGCCGCGCTTTCTTTCGCCTCTTTCGATACGGAAATTTTTAATCCGTCAAAATTGGCTTTAGAAGCCCGTCCCAAGAGAACACCATAACTCCAGTCATTTGCCTTGGAAGTTATTTCTGTATCTCCATGAATATCCAGCGTTGAAGAATTTCCCGCAAACCAGATTCCATAAGCACGGCTCATTCCTGTCGTATTTTCCGCATTGATAATTAATTTATCCGCTGTAATATCGATTTTTTTATTATTCTTCAATACGGTTTGAATACCTGCTCGAAGCCCTGCTCCTTTTGATATAAGTGTCAGTCTTTTCCCTTCCGCATCGATAATGACCTTATCTCCACCATCTGTATTGACAGGATAGGTTTCTCCCAATACTGTATCTTCAATGGTGATCGTGCTGTCTTTAGTAAATTTATAGGTTCCGTCAGCCTGTTTGACGCCGGCATCCACATAAAGCTGGTCGGTGCCTCCGGTAATCGCTCTTCCGAATTCCGTCAGTGTATCCGATGCCGGTGTATAGGCATAGAAGCCCTGTCCATCCGTCTCTTTGTAGGTAATGTCTTCAATTCTCAAGCCGGTCGCGGAAGCAGTGAGGCCTTCGGCGATTTCCACTTTCCCTGTCAGGTTCTTTTCTCCATCTTTATAGGCGGTGTAGTAGAGTTTGTTCGCCAGTTTGTTCAGTGTTCCGCTCACAAGGTTCCTGTCTGCCGCTTTTGTGGATGAAGTATTGAGTCCGGTGTTATCTGTCCTGAGAACAATACTGGAATCGGCTGCTGCTTTGGCAATCTTGAAATCGCCGCCTTTAACTGCAAGTCCTTCATTCGGGTCAGCTGGCTCTGCCGTATCATGTTCATAAATTACGGTCGTATTTCCTGCATACTCTTCGACAGACAGTCCTACACCAGGACGCATTTTAATCACGCCCGCCGTTTCACCGTTGTCTCCACCGAAGAACTTGGTCACATGGCTAATCCCGTCAAACTTGCCGCCGGTATACGGATCTTTTACGTCCCAGGCCTTTGCCCAAAGCTGGTTATCCCATACAGCGCCATTTTTCAGCACTAAATTGAACACACCTAATTTATCAGCGCCCGCATTGGTTGCAGCACCGTTCCAGTAAGAATCCGCCGTATCCAAAGCCAGATTCATCTTGCCGTCCAGCCAGTTATACTGCTGATGATTTTTAGAATCAATCACCAGAGTATTTCCAATCAGTTCTACCTTTCTTCCGCGGGAAGACTGCTTTTCCGCATCATAATTTAAATTGATGGTTCCACTGTATGATGCCAGTGATAAATAGGTATTTTCTTTCTTTTCTCTATCATCGGGCGTTTCAATTCTTCCGCCTGCCAAATCAATCACAGCATCTCCGTCATAGTAATCATCCACAGCCACAGCAGTTCCTTTAACTGCCAGATCGACATTTCCGGACACTTTCAGAAGACTGTCCCTTGATTGGTTGTTAAATAAACCGGTCGCCTGATAACGGGCGCCATAAGAAGCATATACTCCATTCCCGATGGCCCATGGCGAATTCGGATCATCTTTACGGATTTTCAGATTTCCATTAATGATGACATCTGTTTTCGCCCCCTGTGAAGTTCCTGCCGGCGTCATACGGATCCCTGTACCGCTGCCGTTTCCGGATTCCGCTGCATGGATTTCAACATCCCCGTTAATTGTCGTCTTGCTGCCATCCAGCGCGGTAATGCCGTCTGCCCAATGGCTGCCGGCGGATTCCGCCACAAGTTTCAAAACTTTTCCTTCAGTGACATTGATATCAATCGTTGTATTTTTGCTGCCCAGTATGGCAGGATTGCTGAATGCATCATTACCGGCATAGTCTCCGTCATCAACGGTAATGGTACTGTTTTCCGTAAAGTCATACAGCACCTTGCCGTCGACAATCTTTCTTACGCCGCCTTCCGTGTACTCCACATCAGTCGCTTCGATGCCGTCCAGGGTGGTACTGAATTCCGTAACCGTCTGATGATCGGGTATACCGCTTTCAGGCGTATATTTATACTCGCCCTGTCCGGTAGATTTCCAGGAAATATCCCCGGTCTTCAATGCAGCAGAAAAAGCCGTCAACCCCTCCGCGATTTTTACAGTTCCCGTCAGATGTTTATCCGCATACCCTTTATAGAAAAGTTTATTGGCAAGCGCATTTAATGTACCGCTGACCAGATTCTTTTCACTGGCAGTGCCGGACAAGGGATTCAGGCCCATATTGTCAGTCAGCATAGTAATCGTACTGCCTTCTGCCGCGTTCATAATCGTCGTATCGCCGCCAATCATGGAAAAGCCCATATTCACATCCGACGGTTTTGCCGTATCATGGGCATAAATTAACGTCATATGTCCGCTGTAATTATCAATGGTAATCGGATGGCTGTCTTTTTGTACGATCACACCGCCGTGCGCCGCATCACTGCTGCCTGCCACTTTTGTCACACGGCTGCCTGCAAACAAACCATACTGATCTTTTGATGTCCAACGATTTTCCCATGTTCCTCCGTCAGACAGATACAAATTCATAGGATGTCCGTCTTTATTATCGGCAATTCCGGTCCACCGGGATTTACTGCTGCCCAGACCCAGATCAACAGTTCCCTTTTTCCCTAAAGAAATTGTGCCCTGCACAACGACATCCTTTCCATTGGATCCTGTTTTCGCATCATTCATGCCCATGGCAAAGGTGCCTGAAGTGGCAGCCACAGCTTTATAGCTTGCCTCTTCCCCGTCATCCGGCGTAAAGATTGTGCCTCCGGCAATGGTTACCGCATTTTTTTCGCTGCCGCGCATATCCACGCCGACACCTTTTACTTTCATATCCAAGTTGCCGTTCAAAGTAAACGCCGCACCGTCTTTATCATAAATATTGATGCCTGTTGCCTGATATGTCTTTGTGCTGCCATACCCGCCCTTTTGAGCGGCAGAAACACCATAGGCATCATTTCCGCTTCCCGTGCCTTTCATAGCCAGGTTACCGTTAATGGTCAGCGCAGAACCACCATTATACAGTTTGATTCCGTCCGCAAAACCATCTCCGCCCTGTTTTGCCAAGATAGATACGTTGCCGGTGATGGCTGCTTTTCCGCCTTCATGGATATATATACCATATACATCTCCCACAGAGGATTTGGCATCGATGGAAATATCTTTTGCCACAGCGTCAATCTTTTTCTTCGTGTACATGCCTACAGCACTGTTGCGTTCTGTCTTATTCTCCGCATTCAGTTTCAGACTCTTATCCGCCGCATGAATCGTAATATCCTTATTGATCCCCACCACGGCGGCCACAGCCTTATGGTAGCCAAGATCTTCTGTCGTGGTATCTCCGTCATCGACAGTGACCGTATTCACCGCATTGGTAAAAGTATACACGTCATCTTTCAGCACATTGGCTTTGACATACTCCTGATCCTTATCGGCTTCTCCGGTGATAGGGGTACCGAAATCAGACGTAGTCTGTCCATGAGGGTCATCTTCTGCGGGGGTAAATTTATATTCACCTCTGCCCGTGACATCCTGGAAGCTCATATTTCCCGATACGATGGCAACCGATGCGGAACTTGCCGTCAGACCTTCCGCAATTTCTACGGTACCTTTCAGATTATCTTTGATTGCCGCATTGTTATAACCGGTATAGTAAAGCTTATTCGCCAAAGCGTTCAGAGTTTCACTGACCAGATTCTTATCGGCCGCCTTGTTGGAATTGGTATTCAGACCGCCGTTCCCGGTTACCATTCTGACAACAGATCCCGGTTCCGCTTTTTTTATCAGCGTCCTGCCGCCAATCATCTCTTTTGGCTTTTCCGCTTTATGGTCATAGACAAGGATTGCATGACCGCTGTAATGATCTATATTGATGTCCCTGTCGTCGTTCTGTCTGATAATACCCGCGTGGGCCGCATCACTGCCGCCTTTGAAATAATCTATATGGCTGCCCATGTAAGAGCCCGTCACGGAAGCAGTCTTCTTATTATTCCAAACCGCATCATGGCTCAGATACAGATTGACCTCGCCGGCATCGCTGGAAAAACTCCTGTTATAATCGGTTACACCTGTCCATGAAGAATTCTTGCTTGCCAGCCCTACATTTACAACGGCCTTAGACCCTGATCTTCTTTCGGTGTAAATATTTCCCTGAAGCACAGTGTCTTCAGCTTTGGCAGCCGTTCCGTCCTCATTCATATTAATGAAAACAGTACCGTTCACGCCCTTAACAAGCTTTGAATTCCCCTGAGCATGTTCATCCATAGGCGTCAGAATCCTGCCGCTGCCAAGGCGCATAACGCCGCCTTTAGCGGTAGAATTGATGGCAGTCCCCTGAATTTTTACGTCCAGCGGCCCTTCAATAGTTAATTTGGCATTATTCCCGATATTGGCAATGGCAGTTACCGATATACCCGTTGTATCCTTGGCAGCTTTTACCGTTCTCCATTCATCGGCACCTGTACCGGCTATTTTCAGCCCGCCTTTAATGATAAGTTCCGCATTGGGTCCGCGGTTTGCCACGCCGTACGCCATTCTGCCTGAAGTAGACACCTTATCAATCACTACATCCCCGGCGACGGAAAGCTTACCGTTCTCGGAAACATAAATACCTGTAGCTTCTCTTCCATTCGTCTGATCTGCAGAAATAACCAGCGGTTTGTTTTTCTCCATATTGATGAAACTGATGCTCTTCTTGTTGCCGTCCGTCCCTTTTCCGACACGGACAGCCGCCGCCTTTGCAGATGCGGAAGAAGCCGCTTCCAGACGGAGTCCATGATTTGCCATGTCCACGGTAATTGAATCATCGCCGTTGTAAGCTGCACTGACATATCCATCTTCAGCATGGGTGTCATCAGCAGTGACCGTAGTTTCGCCTTTCAGCAATCTGTCTTTGATGATCGGCCCGTCCAAAGGCTCTTCCGGTTCATATACATAGGTGCCCTGTCCGTTCTTATCAGCAGCCGTATCTGTCCTGAAAGCAATATCCCCACTTGCTGAAACAGAAGAGGAAGTCAACCCTTCCGCAATTTCCACAGTGCCTTTCAGCTTTGTGTCACCTTGCACATAAGACATATAGTAGAGCTTATTTGCTAAACTGTTCAACGCTTTTCCCGCCGCCGTTTTATCGGCCGTATTGATTCCGCCTGCACCTGTGCGCAGCGTGATAGAAGACCCTTCTTCCGCTGTCTTGATTCTGAAATCACCGGCGCTGTAATTTTCAGCAGCGGAACCGTCTCCGGTATGGTCATAATAAACAAGAGTATGTCCGCTGTAATTCAGAACTGAAATTGGCGTATTATCTTTCTGATAGATGTATCCCCGATGCACCGTATCACTGCCACCATAAAGATTGGCAAGGATACTTCCTGTCCATGCTGCTGAGTTTACAGTTGTCGTCGTTCCGTGTGATTGTTTTTCATTAATCCACTGTGCTTCATTCTGAAGGTATAAATTGACTTGTCCTACATCATAAACTGTCTTGCCGCCGCTTCCATAGTCATTGGTATAGTTGTCATAGACTGCTGCGCCTTTCCAAAAAGAGTCCTTATCCGTCAGTGCCACATTCAAAATACCGGCATCTTTCCAATCCACCAACTGTCCGCCGCTGTATTCCACCACACGCTGGCCATACTGGCCGGTGGCATACATATCCCCGGTAATTTTCGCTGCCATGCTTCCCGGATGGCTTCCATCCATATTGATATTGATTGTGCCCTTTTGTACGCGTACAGCCTGATAATTCTTACTCTTATCCGTATCTTCCACAGCAGTAATCGTACCGCCACCTACAGATATTTCTGTATCGGCACCTACTGTTTTCAGTCCGCTCCCTCTTACACCGGAAATATCCACAGCACCGGTCACTTTCATTTTTGATTTATCACCCGTAACAGTGATACCCGCCGCATTCATACCTGCGCCACGTCCCCGTTTTCCATATACATCAGTAATTTTCAGCGTACCGTCAATAACAGCTTCGCTGTCTTTTCCCTGAAAAGCAATGCCCGCAGCAGCATCACCGGCGGTCTGCGCCTTAGTGATTTCTACGGCGCCGGTAATATGCAAAAGTGAATTTCCCTCCAATTTAATACCATTGGCTGCGCGGGTATCCGAATTTTCTGCAGAAATAGACAATTTTTTGTCAGCAGCACTATTTTTGACAGAAAGATACTGATTGTTCCCTATATGAATGCTATTAAGAATGCCATTATTTTCTTCACCGCGGATACTCAGGTTATATCCATTCATGTCGATAATTTTCGGATTCTGCTTATCCGTCCCCGACTCGCATGCCAAACGCCCCTGTGTAGTATCTTCCGTCAGCACAGTCGTCTCCGCCATTACCGGAACAGTGATTCCCATTGTACCTGCTAACATAACCAATACAATACCGCTCCGTAGCCACTCCTTCTTTGTCACCCGCATACTCTTACCTCTTTCTCTAAAATACGGTTTCCCTAACCGCTAATAAGTGAATGAACCCATTGTACTGCACGTCGCTGATATCGTACCGCCGCCTTTCCCAATACACCTTAACAAATCGTCACACAGCCCTAGCTGCACAGAGATTAATTTTTCTGCGGTTTCACCATTAAATCAACCAATGACAACGAAGACGCCAATAAAAAACGAGACAGATCTACGCAAAAGAAAGGGAGATACTCCATATCTCCGCCTTTTCCATGCATAAATTCATACCTCGCAAGTTTCGGCTGATCCTGCTTTAGTGGCACCCTGACTCAGTTCCTCATCATCCCATATCCGTGTGAAGGTATTTCTATGACATGACTCCCCATACAGCTGCGGGACAGCTCCGGATTCTCACCGGATTCCCCACCTGCCTTTCGGCTTCGCATTATCTTTTGTATTTAACTTTATAGTTACTTATATATTTTATCTTATCACTTAATTTAATGCCAATCAATTGTTTATGTTTATTTCGTATAATTCTTTCATTCTTTATGAAATATTCTCATGCGGGTCTTTTCTCACATAAAAAACAGAGACAAGATGTTCCTGTCTCTGTTTTTTATTTTTCCGGCTATATCATTTCCCTTTCTTTTGTTCCTCCTTTCTCAGAAGGCAAATCTCATCCCTATGTTCGCCTTCCATTCTTCTCTGTAATCTCCTCCGAAGCTCCTCTCTATGTCTCCGTACAGGATTCCGCTCTTCCCTATTCTCCAACTTCCTCCTATCGCTACTGCTCCCCAGCTTCCTCCATAGTCTTCTCTTACTCTCTTTTCTCCTCCGTCTCTCGCTTCGTAGCTGTTTGCCGTCTTTCCATCAAAGTCATGCAGCACGCTCGCTTTCAGGTATATGCTCCCTTTTTCGCTTTCCCGACCTATCCCTATTCCGATTCTTCCTATTACGCTGGTCATTCCGTCCTGGTGGATGGTCATCTCTCTCTTGTCTTTGTAATCGCTTATTCCTGTGTAGTCCGCGCTTCCTATCCTCCCTACCATAATCTGGGCCTGCGGTTCTATCCATGTTTTCCCATTCCGGATTTTCTTTCCGTATTCCGCTGACAGGCTGTATCCTGTCGCATGGTAGTTTCCTTTGACTTCATGGTTCATTTCGTTTTTCACAGTATAGTCGTTTTCTATCCGTCCGGCTTTGGCTACGATATCTATATATTGCCCGTCTTCATAGATTCTGGTTCCGTATAAGGCAAAGTTGTAGGTCTTCGGGTCTCCTTCTCCTCCGTAGGCGTATTTAGCCTTTCCGGTGCTGTATCCGAAGGCTCCCCCTATATGCCAGCCGTTTGCTGTTTTCTTGTCGGCTCCTACCTGGGCTCCCCAGTAGTTGTCTTTGACGTTGGCTCCTCCTTTATTTATTTTCGCTTTCCCTCCGTAGGTTCTTGCCCAGATGCCACTTGCCGTCCCACTTCTAATGTCTCCCAGTCTTTGGTTCATGTCAGTAAGGCCGCTTCTCCAGCTGAGCATTCCTGTGGCCATGGCGCTCTTTACTCCTTTCATAAAGGCTGTTTCATAGTCGCCTGTGGTGTATCCCGGGGTTGTTCTTTTCGGGGCAGCTCTCATCATACGGGGTGCTGTTGATGCCTTGGCTGCTGTTTCTATGGCTAATGTCTTTTTAGTTTTTGTTCCTTTCACTGTTGCCATTTTCTTTGTTTCTGCTGTTACGGATTCCGCTTTGTCCGGTTCTAAGGTATAGATGGCGTTTCTTGTCATTCCCAGGCTGCCCAGGCTCGTTCTTTCTGTCTCTTTCTTCTCTCCTTTCTCTATGTATCTTCCGTTCCCTCTTTCGCTGTAGCTTATTTCTCCTGTTTTCATCACTGCCGATGATGCGGTCAGTCCTTCTGCTATGGTTACGCTCCCTTCCAGGTTTCGCTCTCCTTTCTGGTATCCTATGTAGTTCAGTTTTCTTGCCATGTTGTCCAGGGTTTTCGTTACAAGTGCTTTTTCTTCGGTTCCTGCTGTTTCGCTTGTGTTCAGGCCCCTGTTGTCGGTGATCAGGTTTACACTGCTTCCTTCCTCTGCTTTTCGGATGGTGATGTCTCCTCCTTCTATGTTCCCTGTTCCGTCTTGTCCGTAGAGGAAGTTTGTTTTTCCTTTGTAGTTCGTGATTCTTACGTATCCTTCTTGGCTTTCTCTCATGTCTATGTTTCCGTTTTCACTTGTCAGCCACCCAATGTCGCTTTTTCCTGTGTTTGTCCACAGGCTTCCTTCTCTTAGGGTGGTTTTCATTTTTCCTGTTACTGTTCCTGTCCCTTTCCAACGGGCTTTGTCTTTCAGTTCCAGGTTGATCATTCCGCTTCCTTCCAGATTTCCTTCAAGAAGGCTATTCTCTCCTTTCAGTACGGCTGTTATCGTGCTTCCTTTTCCTTCGCTTTTCAGCCTCCCTGTTATGGTTGTCCCGTTCTCTCCTTCTATGTAGGCCGTTCCTTTGTTTGTCGCTTCTATGTCTCCCAGTTTGTAGGAACCCTGTCTCAGTTTCACGGTTCCTCCGGCTGCTTTGATTTTGTTTCTTTCGGTACTCCCCCGGGTCAGGTTGATCTGCGCTTTATCCCACGCTTCGATGGTGCTGTTTTCTTTCAGGCTCGCTCCGGTCAGGCTTACGAGGGTTCCTTCGTTTTCCGCTTTGACGGTTCCTTTTATTTCTCCTCCGTTTCTCATCATGACTCTGGCTCCGTTTTCTGCTTCCAGGCTGCTTCCGATTGTCACGGTGTCGTTGAAGTTGGCCGATGCGTTGTTCACGCTGAGCAGTCCTGTTTCCGCTTTTGCTCCTTTGGATATGTTCAGCAGGGCTTTATCGGTTACGATGACGGTGTTTATTTTGGCTGTGATGGCGGGGACTCCTTCTTTGTCCGCCAGGAGGAGGGCTTTGGCATTTTCACCGTTTACGCTCATGGTATCGATGTCAAGGTTTCCTGCCATATGGAGTTTTCCCCCGTTTTCCACTTTTATTTCTCTGCCTTTGATGTCTGTGTAGGCGTTAAGGGTTCCTCCTTTTATGTCCGCATCTCCTTCTTTCATGTCAAGGCTGCCTGCAGTAACGGTGACGGTGTTCTTTCCTGTCTCTATGGCTGTTTTGTTTTCTCCGCTGTTTTTCAGTTCCATCTTTATGCTGCCGCCTTGGATGGTGATGTCTGTTTCTGCCGCGATGGGTTTTTCTGCCGTGATGGTGGTCGGGGTGAGGCCGAAGGTGTAGATCCCGTTTTTCAGCACGCCGGTGTTTACGTATACTTGGTCTTTGGTTTCGTTTCCTGTGATTCCTTCTTCATAGGCCTGAATGGTCTGGCTTCCCGGTGTCTCCGGGGTATAGAGGTACTGTCCCTGTCCGTCTGCATCTTTGTAGGTGATGTCTCCTATTCTCAGGCCGGCTGCTGATGCGGTGAGTCCTTCGGCGATTTCTACTTTGCCTGTCAGGTTTCTTTCTCCATCCTTGTAAGCAGTATAGAAGAGTTTATTTGCCAGTTTGTTCAGTGTCTCGCTCACCAGGTTCTTATCTGCCGCTTTGTCGGAGCTTGTGTTCAGTCCGTCGTTGTCTGTACGCAGGGTAATGAAAGAGT
>OHPL01000475.1_pt1 | contig 25268 bp, 17 predicted proteins | sample 1577711 | NCBI WGS metagenome assembly OHPL01 (sample SAMEA3879538, study PRJEB24766) | human gut metagenome | biome: human-associated habitat; feature: feces | place: USA | collected 1985/1987
ACCGGGCATTTTTCATTTACAGGAGGATTTTGAATGAACAATACCGCAACCAACAGTACCCCTTGCCCGACTGTGAGAAAGCAGATCGGCAAGACAACCTATATCGTCCGTGTGCATTTCAGCGAGACCGCCAAGGAGACAATGGAGGACAAAATCAAGCGTCTGCTCCGTGAGGAAGTCCGCAAAATGTAACTTCTTTTTGAATTTGATGAAAAAGTCCTTGACTTTTCGTCTCTGGCGATACTGCAAAATCTATCCTTATTTCTACTGCGGTAAGATTACAGGCGTTTAACATTCCCGAAGTTATGAACCTTACCTGCTGTGATAACATTCACCTTGAAATGATAGGCGATGAAAAAACAGCAATGTTTATCATCATTCCGTCCTCGGATGATACCTTTAATTTCTTGGCGGCGATGATGTACACACAGCTTTTTGACGTGCTGTATGACAGGGCAAATTTCAAGCATGGCGGCAGACTTCCTTTTCACGTTCGCTGTTTGCTGGACGAGTTCGCAAATCTGGGACAAATTCCTCGGTTTGAGGAGCTGCTTGCAACAATGCGTTCTATGGAAATTTCCGCAAATGTAATTATCCAGAATCTTTCGCAGCTGAAAAAGATGTATAAGGATAGCTGGGAAAACGTACTCGGTAACTGCGACAGCCTGTTGTTCTTGGGCGGTCAGGAGCCGACTACTCTTGAGCACGTTTCAAAAACGCTGGGCAAGGAAACTATTGATACCCGTTCCCATAACCGTACAAGGGGTAAGAATGGTTCTACCTCGGAAAATGATGGTATCTTGGGACGTGAGCTAATGACTGTGGACGAGCTGAAGGTTATGAAAGACAACGAGTGTATTCTGTTCGTCCGTGGTATATATCCGTTTTTCTGCGATAAATTCGTGATTGAAAAGCACCCGAATTACAAGCTGTTAGAGGACTCAGACAAGAATAACGCCTACTTACTCAGCAATGTAAATACGGTTCAGTTCAATTTTGAAAGTGAGCAGGAAAATGAGGATTTACACTCCGAGCCTGTAGAGGATTCGGAAAATAACGAGGGTAAAGCTGTTACAGCTTCGGCAGAAACAGACCGAAAAACTTCAAGTGAAGATGTTCCCGAACAAGAAGATGAAATTGAGCAGTCTGTCACTATTGAAGAAATTATCGGCGGTCAGGTTCATACCTACATACCGCAGAAGCCTATTCCCAAAAGACCTGTGGGCGGCGGTTCCGAACCTGCGGAGCTGGATAACGCTGATAAGATTGTAACAGCAGAGCCGAATTTGAAGCCTCCGTTTATAGAAGTTACGGCGGAGGATTATCTTGATACATTCGATACTTTTTAAAAATGGAGGATTATGCAAATGAGAAGAATTACAACTGTTATTAAGGATAAGTGTGCAGATTTCAAGGCAGCAGCCAAGAGAAAGAAGATTGAAATGACAACCAATCTCAAGGAGGATTTCACTCCCAACAGCCAGCTTACGGTAGAGCAGCGTGAACGTAAGACAATGCGTTCCGTAAGCAAGATTACTACGGGACTTCTCGCTGCTTCAATGATGATGTCCTGTATGGGTATCACTTGTTTTGCGGCTGACGGAACGTCCTCTGAGGGTGTTGAAACCTTTAATACAGTAGTTGAGTTTATTGTTGACTGGGTTGCCCGTATCGGTCTTGTTATCGGCTTTATCGGTGCGGTGCAGTTTGCAATGGGCTTTAAGGATGATTCTGCCGACGGTAAGACAAGAGGTCTTATGTGTCTTGCTTCAGGCTTTATCGTATTCGCTGTGGCTAAGGCTTACGATATGTTCAAGGAGTAAGTAGCAGTATAGAAATACAAACGTCGGGAAGTGTTATCACAATATTTCCCGATGAGAAAGGGGGAAAAATGGCAGGATTAATTGAGTGGGAAACTGTCGAAGGCTGGCTTTCGGATAAAATCGCAATGATAAATTACGCCTTTGACAATGCAATAAAAGCTCTCTCAATTTCACCCTTTGACAGCAGCATAAGAGTTATTGATACGGCAATGACAGCGGTCGAGGGAGTGGCGTTGGTGCTGGTTTCAATGTTCTTTGCCATTCAGCTTTGCAATGATGCAATGCTTTTGAAAATTCAAAGCTTCGAGCAGGTTTTCAAGCTGTTTTTTAAGTTTGTATTGGCAAAAGTAATCGTACAAAATGCACGTGGGCTTATGAGCATAATTTTCAATGGCTTTAACGGTCTGGCAAGCGTATTGGGCGAGGTGAATTACGGCGTCCTTTCGGGATTTGATACAAGCGCGCTGCTTTCACAGCCGGAGGACGCAGGCTTTCTCAATCTGAATTATCTTGTACAGTATCTGGAGGTAATGCCGACATACTTAATTCTGATGGGTGCTTGCTGGGTCATTAACCTTATTCTGCTGGGCAGATTATTTGAAATTATCGTATATACCGTGATTTCGCCCATACCCCTTTCGACATTTGCGGGAGAGGGTTGGCACGACAGCGCAAAGTCGTTTATAAAAAGCTATGCGGCGGTATGCTTGCAGGGACTTGTTGTAATTGTAATGTTCTACGCATTTTCGCAAATTGCCGATTTGTTGGGCGGCAAGGATTCAATAGGTATAACAATTACTGCGTTATCCCTTGCCCTTGGAGTTGCAAAAAGCGGACAATGGGCAAGACAGGCGTTGGGAGCGTAAATAATAACGGAGGAAAAGAAAATGAATTTACATAATGATTTGCTTAAAGCAGGAATAAAGCATGATTGCAAATTGTGTTGCAGAAAATGTAAAAATCGCAATACGTCTTGTGATGATTTTTACCCCGAAAATATGGCGGAGTTTATGGATTATGCAATTGATTTCCTGAGCAAAACGGTTGAGCCGAGCAAGGAGAAAAAACTGAAACGTCATGTTATTCGTGATGGGAAAAGCTATAACGACAAGGTTTCAACCTTGGATTATTACTATGTTCTGCTTATAAACACGGCGCTTTCCGAAATCAGAAAAGGAAGGTCGGATTATGTTTACAGCTTTGAACAGATACGGGATATTATGCGGTTTGAACCGGATATTTCGGCAAAATATATAGCCGATGCAGGTGCTTATGAAATACGGATTGGCAGGTGATTCCGATGGAAATTTGCATATTCCTGCTGCTGTTTGCAGGACTTTTTTCAATGGGATATATAGCATATTCCGTAACAAAGCATATCAATTGAAGGGAGAGTTTTCGTGATAAAAAGAATCAAGGAATATTTTAAAAATACCGATAAGGCGAAGATTATGCAAGACGCATACGCTGTTATGTTTTTTGTGGCAGGAATTGTCTCTCTTATTTTCCTTGCGTACAAGTTTGTGAAATGGAAATTCTGATGAAAAAAGAGGGTTATTATGATTGAAATTCGTATACCGAAAGAGATAAAAAATTACCGTGAGAAACTCTTTTTCGGCTTGACATTAAGGCAGTGTGTATGTGCAGCGGCGGCCTTGCTTATATGCGTTCCTTTATATATTTTCGGTAGCAAATTCTTTTCGCAGGAGGTCATTTCGTGGCTTGTGGTTATTATTTCCTCACCCCTCATGCTTGTGGGATTTTTTCATTACAACAATATGACCTTTGAGAAATTCGCAGTAGAGTGGTTATATCATCATTTCTCGTCACAAAAAAGAGTCTATTCGTTTGAGCCTATGCTTATGGATTTGCGGCGTGAATATATCGCCGAAGAATTAACAGCCGAAATCAAATTGGAAAGCAGCGGTAATCTCCTGAAAAAAATATTAAAATGGAGGAAAAAGGATTGACAAAGGATATTGTAAAAAACGCCGATTCATACTGGTTTGATGATGATGGCAATTCTCTTGTGGTTTCGGCAGATGGAAAGGTTTATCTTGTTATTTTCGATGATGGAGTTCACTATGTAACGGACGATATTCGTAAGATTTACGATGAAGAAGCGGACGATTATGTTATTGGCGGAATGTCAATTTACGAATATATATCATCGATGAAAAAGGATGAAACGGTATTATCTGAAATAGAGCAGCCTACCGAAACGGTGGCAAGCATACCTGCGCAGGTGGTTTATCAGACAATTTATCATGCGCCCGAAACAGAGAAAAATACATACATGGAGGAATCGGAATTTGAAGAAACAGAATATGAAGCAGATAATTTACTCTCGGAAACACAGGAAGAAGTTACAGCAGTACCCGAAAGTAAAACCTCAGCCTCAGAAACAGCAGTATCGACAGTTCCGTCGGAAACAGGGGTAAGTGAAATAATGACGGAGAATACAACATCTGAAGCTGTTACCTCTGCGGAAACATCAGCAATTACCGTTGTTCCCGAAGCTTGCGAAAAATCTTCTAATCAGAGCAACAGTATAGCGGCTTTTCTGCTCCTTGCGGGGCTGTTCGGTGCAGCGGTTGCGGTGGCTGTCTATTTTATGAAAGACAAAAATAAGAAGCTGACCGATGAAAGTGATATTTCAAAGCTTTCTGCAAGGGAACGTGATGCAATCCGTCTTAACAGGCAGAAGCGTAAAAAATCTAAAAAGAAGCGTACAAAAAATAAGCGTGTTGTACCGAAAACAACGCAGAAAACGCTCCCGTATAAGCGTGTCTGCGATAAGTATCTTTTCAAGGTCGATGAAAATAAGTTCAGCAAGACATACCGCTTTGAAGATGTGAATTACACTATTGCAAAGCAGGAGGAACAGGAAGCAATTTTTCTTGCATATTGTTCCGTTATCAACACCTTTGACACTTCCGCCGACGTTCAGATTACGGTTCACAACAACCGTGTGAATAAGGAGAATTTCAATAAAATGGTTCTGCTCCGTCACAAGGGTGACAGCTTCGACCATTATATCGATGTTTACAACGATATGTTGGTTGAGAAGATGGAACAGGGACAGAACGGTATTATTCATAACAAGTATCTGACTGTAACAGTTCAGGCGGCTGACCTTGAAGCAGCACAGGCAAAGTTTGTAACTATCGACTTGGAGGTTGCAAACGCTTTCAAGAAAATCGGCTCTATAATTACACCACTCACAAGCAATGACAGAATAAATCTTCTCAAGGATATTTTCAGGAATGTTGATGAAAAAATCCGTGAGTTTGATGATAAGGACTTTAAACGTCAGGCTGAAAGAGCATACTGCTGCCCCGATTACTTTGAGTTCAAAAAAGACTACTTTATGTGGAATAACAAGTACGCTCGTACTATGTTTATCAAGGATATGCCTGCAAGTCTGAAGGATAATCTTCTGACGGATATTGCAAGTACAAATCTTGATGTTATGGTGTCGGTGAACATTGCTCCCGTTGACCCTTACAAGGCTTTGAAAATCGTAAATCACCAGCTTACTTCGATGAGAGCGAATAAGTTACAGGCAGAGAAAAAGGCGATTCAGTCGGGGTATACTTCGGATGTTATCAATGAAGATTTGAAGCATAGCCTTATTGAAGCCGAGGAGTTGCTTGATGATCTTCGCTCAAAAAATCAGAAGATGTTCCTTAACAATGTAATCATTATGGTTACAGCAAAGGATTTTGATGAGCTGGAGAACAATACCGAAACTATTAAAGCGGTTGTGCGAAAGCATATTTGCTCCGCATCAACACTGAAATTTCAGCAGGAGAAGGGTCTGCAATCCGTTCTTCCTCTCGGTAATTGTACGCTTAATATCCGCAGAACCCTTACAACAGAAAGTACAGCGGTGTTTCTTCCGTTTTCCGCAAAGGAAATAACTCAGCAAAATGGAATGTATTACGGTCTGAATGCACTTTCAAACAATATGATTATCTTCAACAGACTTATGCTCAAAAACCCCAACGGCTTTATTCTCGGTTCGCCCGGCTCAGGCAAGAGTTTTTCAGCAAAGCGTGAAATGCTCAATGTTTTCCTTGCAACCGATGATGATATTATCATCATTGACCCTGAACGTGAATACACAAATCTTGTAGAAGCTCTGAACGGTGAAATCATCAATGTTTCGCCTGCTTCAACAAACTTTATCAATCCCCTTGATATGACAAAGGATTATTCCGATGATGAAAGTCCTCTCATTATGAAGTCCGACTTTATCCTTTCATTCTGTGAGTGCCTTGTAGGTAAACAGGGACTTACCGCAAAGGAAAAGACCATCATTGACCGCTGCTTGAACATCACCTATGCGGAATATTTGCAGGACTTCAATCCCAATAAAATTCCTACCCTTATGGACTTTTATGATATTCTTAAATCTCAGCCTGAAAAGGAGGCACAGGGACTTGCACTTTCCTTTGAGCTGTATATCAAGGGCAATCTGAATGTGTTTGCACATAAGACCAATGTAAACACAACAAACCGTGTTGTTTCCTACGATATTAAAGACCTCGGCAAGCAGCTTAAAACGCTGGGTATGCTGATTGTTCTTGACTATGTATGGAACAGAATTACCGAAAACCGTGCAAAAGGCAAGCGTACATGGATTTATATGGATGAGATTTATCTGCTCTTTGCAAACGAATACTCCGCAAACTTCCTCTTTGAGCTTTACAAGAGAGCAAGAAAGTGGGGCGGCGTTCCGACGGGTATCACACAAAACGTTGAGGACTTGCTAAAGTCTGAAACTGCCCGTTCAATGCTGTCAAATACGGACTTTGTTATGATGTTGAATCAGGCAACGTCAGACCGTATTCAGCTTGCTAAAATTCTGAACATTTCGGACAATCTTCTTGCCTATGTAACGAACAGCGAAAGCGGACACGGACTTATCTGCTGCGGCGGATCTATTATTCCGTTCAAAGATAAGTTCCCGCATAATGAGCTGTACGACCTTATGACAACAAAGCTGGAAGAAGTGCAGAAAGAGTAAAGGGGCGGTGTTATGTCGGAATTAAAGACAGCTATCAATCGTTCCTATAGAGTGATTTCTTCGCAGAACAAGGTTATGAATCATTATGCTGTTCAGCTTCAGTCTGCTGTGGTTTCAACCGACCACAAGAAAGCTATCCTCCGAGAAATGCAGTTAGAGCTGACAGCACAGCACTACCGCCGACCCGAACATCGTTCTGTTGCTTACGAGGTTACACACAGTTCTTCTGTAAAGCTGGAAATGAGTTCACAGCCGAGCCTTATACAGACGGGCGGACAGGTTTCTGCACCGTCCGTAAAAACGGCGGTGGATAACAGCTATATAAAGACGCAGAGAAGCACGGAATATATACGCACTTCGAGAATTACATATTCCGACAGCGTTAAGGAGGTTTTCAAGGCTTCGGAAAATCTTGAAGAAAAGATACTTGAAGCGAATAAGCTGTGGAGAAAAAAGGTCAAAAGCCGTGCTATCGGCATAAAGCAGCGCGGACTTGAAAATCAGAAATATACAACAGCCGAAATGGATAGCGAGGGTGCGGAAGCCATTGAAATGGTGCAGACGGTTCAAAGCGCAGGCAGTACAGTTGCACAGACGGGCGGTATGCTCCGAACAGCTGTAAAAAGCACTTCAAACGGTATCGGCAGTATAAAGACAATGGTTAAAAGCGGTGTAAAGCTGGGTTCAAGGAAGGATATTTCAAGAATAGCAACCTCGGTCAGAGGGAGCGTTGTGAATGTGGCAAAGGATACGGGTCGGCAGCTTCTCAAAACACAGATTGACAAGTCGAAAATTACCGATACGGGAACGGAAACTATTAAGCAGGGACTTACTGAAATGCGGTATGTTGACAATGCTCGCAAAGCCGTTCTCAATACCGCACGTACGACCGTTAAGGCTGGATATGCTATAAAGAATATGCCAAAGGATACAAGGACGCGGGTTCAGCGTATCAAGAAAAATACAGAGCGAGCAAAAGCTGCTGCGAAAAAGGCAGCTTTTGTTCTGAAAAAGATTTTTAATTCAAAAGTAGCTTTGGTGATTATTATTGCAGCAATTTTGCTTTTGCTTATAGTTGCGTTGATGAATGGTCTGGTGGCGGTAATTGGTACCGCAATTGCAAGCCTTTTCAGCTGGCTTTTCTCCGAGGAAGCAAGTAAGAATACAAAAGAAATTCTCAATGATTATTCTGCTTCAATTGTCGAATATATAGAAGAAAAACAGAGTGAGATTGATGAAATTGTTGAGGGATTTGTCTGCGACCGTAGGCAATATCCGCCCTATGATGAAATATCCGAGCTTAATCAGTATGGCAATAAGGATATTGTAATTGAGAATGGAAATTCTATCCTTGCCATACTTGCCGTTCTGCGGTACAGAGAACTTGACAATTCTGAAGAGATACAATTTGAATTTACCGATGAGGAAATACAAGAGGTAATCGAGAAATTATACACTTTTGAGTATTACTATACCTATGGGCATTGCAGCACTCCGTATTGCAAACGGAAAACCACGTCCACGACCTACAACGAGGGCATACCTTATGAATTTACGGTTGAAACAACAGAATATTACTGCGATGTGGATCACCAATGGCTTCACGGTGAGGTTACGAATCATACTGTCGGGGAGGTTATGGAGGAATATGCGTTTACCGATGAGGAAAAGAGTTTGTATGAAATGTATCTTGCTCAAATCGGAGCTATGATTGGAGATGATGAAGATGTTTGATTATTTCATGCATTTGAAGGATAAGAACTCTGAGAGCAAAAAATTGAAAAAAGATAAGCCGTTTTTAGCGGTAATTGCTTTCTGTGCTGTGATTATTTTAATTAATTATGCGTTGAAAATTACAGGCACAGGTTCTGTACAAAATTCGGTGCTTGATTTCAGAATAAATATTTCGGATGCGGTAATTCTCGGAACGATTCTGATTGGTTATTTTATTAAAAAGTTTTGGAGAAGTAAAAATGAAAAATCGTGAAAAAAAGTATTCAGATGATCTGGCTGCATGTAGAAAAAGTATTGGACGCACAAAAAAACTGATTGAATATCATAAAAATATGCTGAAAACTCTTGAGGACAAGGAAAAAGAGCTTTCCGACAAGCTTAACAAGGAAAAATTCTCAATTTTCTTGGAGCTTGTTACCCAAAAAGGTTACGATATTGATAAATTGAGAAGTGCAGTTGTAGAGGGGGATTTCAGCAGAATTTCCACCCAAAAAGAAGGAGCTGAAAGTATGGAAATATCGATAATTGATGCTTCCAAAAAATGCATTGCTGAAGAAAAAGATATTGATGAGAAGGAGAGTTTTAAATCATGAGTTACGGTTTAGTTATTTCAGAAAAGCCCTCGGTTTCCGCTTCCATTGCCTATTGCGTAGGTGCGACGGAAAAGGTATCTGACGGAAATTCTTTTTACTGGCAGGGCAACGGATATATTGTAACTAATGCTCTCGGTCATCTTGTGGGTATCGGAATGCCTGAAGATTACGGCTGGGAAAAGTGGGAGCTTGATACCTTACCGCTTGTTCCCGATAAGTTCAGATTATTCCCGCTTGACGGATACAGCGCACAGATTAAGCTGCTCAAAAAGCTTATGAGCCGTGATGATGTTACAGAGGTTATCAATGCCTGCGATGCAGGACGTGAGGGTGAATGTATCTTCCGATATATCTACAATTATGTTGGTTGTAACAAGCCGATAAAACGCCTTTGGATTTCTTCCCTTACCGATGAGAGCATTAAGGACGGTATGGGAAAGCTCCTTGACGGAAAGGAAAAGGATAATCTTTTTGAGGCAGGCTTTACAAGAGCAAAGGCAGACTGGATTCTGGGAATGTCCCTTTCCCGTCTTTACAGTATTGTCAATGACGATAAGCACAGGGTCGGCAGAGTGAAAACGCCTGTCCTGAATATTATCGCAAGCCGTGATGAAGCGATTTCCGCATTTACAAAAAGACCGTTCTACAAGGTTGTCCTTGAAAACGGTGCTGAATGTGAAAATATATATGGCACAGTAGAGCAGGCTGAAGCGGTGAGGGCAAAATGCAGCGGTAAAACTGCCGTTGTATCCTCCTCAAAGACAGAGCAGAAAAAGGAAAACCGCCCTTTGCTTCACAGCCTGACCTCCTTGCAGCAGGAAGCAAACGATGTGTACGGTATGACCGCAGCCGATACGTTAAAGTCGGCACAGAGCCTTTACGAAAAGAAGCTCCTTACCTATCCCCGTACTGACAGCAGTTATCTTTCTGATGATATGATACCGCTTGTTGAGAGTATCGTAAAGTGCCTTGCAGATTATGAAAGTGAGCGTGTTCAGCGTTTGCAGGAGCAGGGACTTATGATTGACAAGCGTATTATTGACAACAGCAAGATTTCGGATCATCACGCTATTATTCCTACAAACCTCATCGGCAGGCTTGACGATGAGAAGCTGGACGATAACGAACAGCGTATTGTAAAGCTGGTAATCAACCGTTTTCTTTGTGCTGTTGACAAGCCGTATAGCTATTCCGAAACAAAGTACGAATTTCTTGTTGAGGATGAGATTTTCAAGCTGACAGTTAAAACTTCGATTGAATGGGGTTGGAAGCAGTACAAGCTGTCAGAGCCTGCTGAGCTTGATGACAATACAGATAAGGTGCTGTCGGTGCTTTATTCTGAAAACGCAACCTTTACCGCAGACAATATTGAGGTAAAGCAGGGTGAAATAAAGCCGCCGAAGCATTTTACAGAAAGTACGCTGCTTGCGGTTATGGAAAACATTGACCGTCTGATTGACGATAAGGAGCTGAAATGCTTTGTCAAGAAACGTGGACTCGGAACACCTGCAACAAGAGCTTCAATCATTGAAGAACTTATTGCCGCAGGATATATCGAGCGTAAGAAGAAACAGCTTGTTTCAACCGATTACGGCAGAGCGTTTGCGGCTTCTGTTCCCGAAAATGTAAAGTCGGCAGAGCTGACCGCACATTGGGAACAGATGCTTTCCGATATTGAAAATGGAAACAGCAACGCAGATATGCTGCTTGATGAAATCAAGAACAGCGTTTCTGAAATTATTGCTTTTGAAAAGAGCAGGGGCAATCGTGTCAAGGTTACACGAAAGGTAAGCGTGGGCAGCTGTCCTCGCTGTGGAAGTCCTGTTATTGAAAACAGCAAGGCTTTCAGCTGCTCCGCTGGACGTGATAAGTGCGGTTTCTTTATCTTCAAGCAGGATAAGCGTATCGGCAGAAACTATACAGCAAGTGAAATCGCTGAACTGCTTTCAAAGGGCAAGGTTACGCTGAAGAACTGTACTTCGTCAAAGGGGAATAAGTACAGTGCGGTATTCTCGCTTGAAGATACTGGCAAGTATGTAAATCTCAAGCTGGAGGAGTTTGTGGGCGGTAAGAAAAAGCGTAGTGCGTAATGAAAGTGCGGAAGCCTGAGATGGCTCCGCATTCATTAGAGTTGAATTATTCCAGAATTAAGTTCTTCCTCGTTGAACTCCATTTTTAATTCTTTTCGCAAAAAATTATATTCTCTTACAATACAACAAACGAGTTCTCTTATTAATCTGAATTCTTCTTCATTAGCTGTATCTTCAATCGAGTAGTGGTTTCCACTTTCGTTTCCTCCATAATAGGTGTTAGCATAACGATATGAAACAGCCAGTTTTAATAATTCTGGAGAAGCTACGGAACTTTTTTGAATGATATGTTCACATAATTTCATTTTATTGAATTCAGAGATAGGAGTGCTAATATCTTCTGAATGATGCGTGGTTTTTGCTTCTTCACCTTTTTTCCACTCTATTTTTGTTGTGGTTCGGTGTGATTTAGAAACTTCTATAAAAGGCGCTTCTTCAAATGTTATATTTTTATCGTCGCTCAATTTCATAAAATAACGTACATATTCAGATTGTATGATAATGCCATAAATTTCGCTATACAACTCGCAGTATTGCTTGTAATAATAATCGTATTTGAAATGGACATCAGATGTAAAAAGTTCAAAATTTTCTTTAAACTCTTTTTGCACCTCTTCAGTTTTTAAAGTGATCTCTTTAATATCTTCTTTTGTTGCTAAATTTTTGCCCTTTTCATCCATATACGATGGCAAGTAATTTTTAACAAGTAGTGTAGCACAAAAACAACCAATGATTACGATGATATTTAAAATTGAGCATACGATTACAATGGTTTCCATTTATATACCTCCAAATATAATTTAATTTATTATATCATATTTTTCTTCAATTTTCAATATCTTAAACGAAAGGAGTCATTAAATGTCAAGACTACAAACCGTTCGTGAAAACTGGGCGGACATAACAACAAAACTGCTTCGGGATAAACAGGAGCTTGCACAGTTCCTACGCTTTTCAGCGAGGATGTATAAGCAGAGCTTTCCCGACGCAGCGTTAATCTATCATCAGAACCCCAATGCAACAAAGGTTACAACCCTTGAAACTTGGAACAAGCTGGGCAGACTTGTAAACAAGGGCGAACGTAGTATTGCCGTTTTCGGTGAGGACAGCAAATGCCGTTACCTCTTTGATGTTACGCAGACAAACGGAAAAAGACTTCCTGAGCTGTGGAAGCTGAACGAGGATTTGTCAGCAGAGCTTACCGCTGTTATCAATGAAAAATACGGTAAGGACTGTAAAAACATTCAGGAAACAATAGCGGCAATGACGGTGGATAATATGAAGTCATATCTTCCCGATATGCAATATGCCGCCGAGCAGATGAGGCTGTCGGAAAGGGATATAAAAACATATCAGCAGTCTATGGTGTCGGCGGTTCGCTTTATTGTATCAAACCGATGTGAGCTTGGCAGTGATATGAAAATATCGGGCGGTATAAATCTGAACGCCGCAGACCTTTTCCGAAATAACCGTGACCTTATCCGTTTTTGCGATATGGTTCAGAAATCCGCAAAGGATACGCTTCTTGAAATGGAGCGTGAAATCGTACAAATTCTTAGAAAAAGGAGAGAAAAGACCTATGATTTACAAACTCAGCCCAACAGGACATTGGAACCCCGAAATGCAGTACACGGACAACCCCAGAGAACAGAAAATGCTGGAGAAGCCAATCGGCAGATGGGGCAGAATGTGGCAGGTATGGATGAAAACAGAGTGTCCGACAGAGGTGAGCGTACTCATAATGGAGGGTCGCTGGAGCATAATTCCGAGGGAAATCGACGCAGAAGCGGAGAAGCGCTTTCAGGAGCTGGACGAACAGTATCGACAGCAGAACCCACGTCCGCAGGCGTTCAGCGAAATTCAGCAGTGGGAGAAAACAAGAATACTGACAATCGAACATCAGCTGATGAGCGAGGTGGTATTCAATCCGAGAACGCAGTAGTTGACAAGCTGATTGACAGATTTCTTCACGCTGATTTTAACCGTCGGCTTGACAGCTATGAAACGGCAAGTATGGTGTTCTCGGATACAAAAGATACACATTTCAACCCTGTTGACTTCTTCGATAAATTTCATTCCGATAGATTTTCCGATACGCAGGCAGAGGAAATCAGAAGTATTATCAAAGAGGCAATGGAGAGCCGTGAATATGTTCCCGAACCTGTGATAGAGAAAGAACCTGTTATCGTACATAACGAGGTTGTAGAAACAACAGAGCTGCCGCCGCTTCTTGATGAAAATATCATAAACGGCATTATGAAGCACGATGAATTTTTCAAGGTCAAGCGCAATGAAATCGCAGAGTTCTTCAAGGAGAACGAAGATTATGATAAACGCTGTGAGTTTATGAAATCTGTTTTCCGTATGGAAGAATATACAGAATTTGATGTAAATGATGTTCGTGCAGGCTACAAGGCGGAATCCGAGGGTCTTACCATCTGGGAGGGCAGTTATCTTTCACGCACAAAAGAATCAAAGCTAAGCTGGGATTTGGTGCAGAGCTTTACCGCCGCCCTTATCGACAATGGCAAGTATCTTGACAAGCAGAAAGGAATTGAAGCTGTAAAGGCTGTTGCTCCGATAAATAACAGCTTGCATATTAAAGGCTTTTCCGAACAGAACGGTCAGATTATCGCTGAGTGTGTATTTAAGGGGAAATCCGAAAACATTCCTGTTCAGCGAAGCGAGGATAATATTCCCTACCTTATGGTAGAGGGTAAGCCGCAAAAGCTGACAGCGGTACAAAGCTATGATTTGGAGCAGTACGAAATATTCCGTTCTCCCGTTACTCACGATGTCAACGGATATTATGCCGAGGATTTGGATGAGGGAGATAATATACGGCTGAATGGTGAAATGTGGACGGTAAAATCCGCAAACAACTATTCCATTTCGCTTGTAAATGAAAACGGCGAAATGTATATATCCAATTCTCCCAACAGCAAGTGGACGGAAGAAATAACGAAGTCAGGATTTGAGTACATTCCCGAAAATGAACCTGAAATAGATGAACCTGTTTTTGTTGAACCTCTTTATTCGCAAGGCGAACAGCTTACATTTTCGGTGAGCCTGTTCCTGTAGAGCAGTCAGAAAAGAAAACAAAAGCAAAGCCAAAACCGACAAATATAGCCGTTTCTCATACTGCTCCCACAACGGATATGATAAATCACGTTCTGCGTGGAGGAAGTGATGAGCCGAGAAGCCTTGAAAGAATTGTTGCACAATTTCAGAAAGGCAAGAGCGTAGCCGAAAATGCTGAATTTCTTCGCAAGGAATTTGGCGAAAGCGGCGGAGGATATAAATATTCGTCTCCCGATTTTAGCAGCTCTGCACTTGTGGCAAGCTGGGGAGACAATACGGGAATTACGGTAGCTATCAGCAATACTGCATTTCCCGAAGGCAAAAACGCACATCTTGAATGGAGCGAAGCCGCCGAGCGTATCGGTGAAATGCTTGAAAACGGCGAATATTGTTCACAGGACATTATTGACCGAGCGATTGACAACGATATAAAGGATATTGCAGACAAACTGTGGTATCTTCATCAGGATTGCGAGGTAGAATATTTCATTCCCGATGAAATGTTCAAGGGTGGTTTTCCCGACAGCACGGAAAGAATTAAGGCAAGCCTTACAGATTCCGCAACCTTGCAGAAATATATTGACGGACTTGAAGATTTGGTAAATCAGTATGAGCAGGACAGAGATGTACTGCGTTTCCATTTCCATAAGCCAAGGGAGCTTCTTTCCCGTCTGAAAGATTTACAGCTTCAAAGGCGTGATTTTATCACAAAATCGGATTTCAGCTATGAGCCGAAATTTTTTGTGACAGAGGATGAAAAGGACAAGCTCCTGACAGGCGGAAGCGGTGTGCAGTACGGCAAATTCCGTATCGAAAAGTTTTTCAAGGAAGAACATACCGAAAAAGAAAAGATTGCTTTTCTGAAAAACGAATATGGCACAGGCGGACAGGGACGGTCAGGCTTCAATGAATGGCACGATGCAAAGGGTATCAGCTACAAGAAGGGTTCGCTTTCGGTTCCAGATTGCGAAGTCTTTATGAAATGGAACGAGGTTGCACAGCGTATTGACAGGCTCATTGCCGAGGGAAGATATGTAACGCAGAGGGATATTGATAATCGTATCAAGGACGCAAAGCGGACGTTAAAAACCAGAACTCCCGATAACGATTATGACAGGGCGATGATTGAACAGGCTAAAAAGGTTCTTGAAGAATACGGAATTTCTCCCGATGAAGAACCTAACCAATCACCTCTTGAAAAAATTATTGCAAAGGCGGAAGCAGAGGGTATTCCCATTGAAATATCGGTCGAGCCTGCAAAGGAACGTGCGGTATATATGGATAACCGTGATGAAATCTTTATTGAGGTTCAGCAGACAGAGGGCGGAATTGAGTATACAATATATAATTCAGACCTTACCCCTGTTGATGGCGGCGAATGGGAAATGGATGAGGCAATGGAGCTGGATGAAGCTGCCGCCGCACTCTTGCAGACAAGCGTATATAACCTTACGGAAATCAAGGATTACGATAAATTCATAGACCTTGCGGATATGAATACCGACCTTGATGTTCCTGCCGAGCTTGCAAAGCTGAAAAATGAAGCGCTTGCCAATACTTACGATACTGCTCCCGTGCAGAAAGCGGAAGAATCAAAGCAGGAACAGCAGACGGAAGTGACCACAGTAAACGTTCCTGAAAAGATAACCGTTACAAAGAACGAACCGAAAAGCGGTGTTCCGTACACCTATCATTTCAATGCCGATGATGTTGTGACAGGCGGTGCGAAATCCAAATTCAAGGCTAATGTTGAAGCAATACAGGTGTTGCAGAAAATCGAAGCCGAGAACCGATACGCAACTCCCGAAGAACAGGCTGTTATGGCAAAGTATGTCGGTTGGGGCGGTATTCCGCAGGCATTTATAACGGACAGAGCAGCTGAGAGCTTAGGCGGTAATTTAGGCGAAGCCGCACCAAGCGGTTGGGAAACCGAACAAAAACAGCTCCGTGAGCTTCTTACTCCCGATGAATACAAAGCGGCAAGAGCTTCAACACTCACAAGCTTCTATACACCTCCCGAAGTTACCGATGGTGTATATCAGGCACTTTCTCAGTTCGGATTTGAGGGCGGCAATGTCCTTGAACCAAGTATGGGCGTGGGCAATTTCTTTGCAAAAATGCCTGAAAATATGCGTGACAATTCACGCCTTTACGGTGTGGAGCTAGACAGTATTTCGGGCAGAATTGCACAGCAGCTTTACCCAAACGGGCGTATTCAGATTAAAGGCTTTGAGCAGACCTCTTTCAATAACAACAGCTTTGATGTGGTTGTGGGCAATATTCCTTTCGGAGATTATCGCGTCAGCGATAAAGCCTATGATAAGCATAATTTCAAGATACACGATTACTTTGCCGCCAAGTCTGTTGACAAGGTAAAGTCGGGCGGTGTTGTTGCACTTGTCACAAGTAAGTTTACTATGGACAAGCTGAACGAAAAGGCAAGACGATACCTTGCTGAACGTTGCGACCTGCTGGGAGCTGTGCGACTTCCGAATACCGCTTTTAAGCAGAACGCAGGAACGGAAGTTACTACGGATATTCTCTTTTTAAAGAAAAGAGATACCTTAACCGTCGAGGTTCCCGATTGGGTTCACATGAGCGAAACGGCGGACGGTATTCCTTGTAATAAGTATTTCGTGGATAATCCCGATATGGTGCTTGGCACTATGGCTTGGGACGAGCGAATGAAAGGTAAGTACGGCGATGACAGTAAAGTGACAACCTGCGTTGCCGACAATAAAATTCCGCTTTCACAGCAGCTTAAAGCGGCTATTGCAAAAATTGAGGGCAGCATTGAAACTGTCAGAGCCGAGAAAAAGCAGCGTGATGAAGCCGATATTATTCCTGCTGACCCGTCAGTACGAAATTTTACGCATACCATTGTTGACGGAAAACTGTATTTCCGTGAAAACGAGATTATGACGCAGGTAGCCGAAACGGGCAAGACCCTTGACAGAATGATGGGTATGCACAAAATACGTCAGGTGGCTATGGCGGTAATCGACGCACAGGCGGCAGGCTGTTCCGATGAGGGGCTGAAAGAGCTTCAGGCAGAACTGAATGCCGTATATGACAAATTCCGTAAGGCTTACGGCAATATTACCGACAGTGCAAATGAACGCTGTTTCAGACAGGATGATGATTTCAATACCCTTGCGGCATTGGAAGTCGTGGATACAGAGAAAAAGACAGTAAATAAAGCTGAGATTTTCTCAAAGCGTACCATTCAGCCCGAAGTTAATGTTACAAGCGTTGATACTCCACAGGAAGCGTTGCAGGTATCACTTGACCGTATCGGTAAGGTTGATATTGAATATATGGCAAAGCTGGTAGGCTGTGAGCTTAAAAAAATAATTTCCGATTTAGGTGATGATATTTTCAGAAATCCTGCCGCAGTAAAAGATAATGAGCCTTTTTCGGGATATGAGGAGGCTTCCGAATATCTTTCGGGCAATGTGAGAGAAAAAATGAAAATTGCAAGGGAATATGCACAGCATATCGACAGCAGTTTTGAGAGAAATGCGGCGGCACTTGAAAAGGTTATCCCGAAGATCCTTGAAGCAAGTGAAATTTCCGTCCGTATCGGTGCAAACTGGATTGATGTTGAAGATTATAACAGATTTCTGAAAGAATATGCAAAAGCCGATACGGGAATGTGGGGTCACCCCGTAACCCGTACAAAAATGGGTGAATACAAGATTGAGGGTAAATATCAGGACAAGTCAATTGCCGCAAATCAAACCTACGGTACAAGCCGTATGAGCAGTTATCATATTTTTGAAAATCTGCTCAATCAGCGTGATGTGGTTATCCGTGACAGAAAAGAGGTTGACGGAAAGGTATATTACGAGGTCAATGCAAAGGAAACACAGCTTGCAAAAGAAAAGGCAAGACAGATGAAGGAAGCCTTTAAAAGCTGGGTATGGGAGGATATTGACCGCCGTGAAAAGTATGTTGAAAGGTACAATGAGCTTTTCAATGCAATTCGTGGCAGAGAGTATGACGGTTCACACCAGACCTTTCCCGGTATGAACCCTGCCATAAAGCTGCGACCACATCAGGAAAACGCAGTTTTAAGGGCAAAGCTGGGCGGTAATACGCTTCTTGCTCACTGCGTTGGGGCGGGGAAGAGCTTCGAGATGATTGCCGCAACAATGGAAAAGAAAAGACTTGGACTTATCAACAAAGGCTGCGTTGTAGTTCCGAAGCACCTTACCTTGCAGACGGCAAGCGAGTGGATGAGATTATACCCTAATGCAAAGCTGCTGGTTGCCCGTCCCGAAGATTTTACAAAGGACAACAGACAGAAATTCATTGCCCGTTGTGTAACAGGTGATTATGACGCAGTAATTATGTCCTTTACGCAGTTTGAAAGAATACCTATGTCGGATGAATACCGCAAACAGTTTATGGAGCGTGAGCTGAATGAAATTATGGACGCTATGGAGGAGGTTGACAGCACGGACAGAGTTTCCGTAAAGGCTCTTGAACGTCAGAAGAAGCAGCTTGAGGAACGCTTGGAAAAGCTGTTGTCCTCCAAAAAGGATAACTCTCTTTGCTTTGAAAAGCTGGGATTTGATTACCTTGTCTGCGATGAGGCTCATCATTACAAAAACTGCTTTGTAACAACAAAAATGTCAAATGTGGCAGGCGTGCAGACAACAGCGGCACAAAAGTCTGAGGATATGCTTATGAAAACGCAGTACCTCAATGACAAGTACGGCTGTAATAATATCCTTTTTAGTACTGGCACACCAGTCAGCAATTCGATGGTAGAGTTTTATGTTATGCAGAGATACCTTCGTCCCGACCTGCTTCAGAACGCAGGACTCCAGACCTTTGACGATTGGGCGAGTACATTCGGTGAAGTTGTATCACAGCTCGAAATTAAGCCTGCTGGCAACGGATTTCAGATGAAGAACCGTTTCAGCAAGTTTGTGAATATCCCTGAACTTATGCAGATGTATAAGGAATTTGCGGATATTCAGACTCCCGATATGATTAAGCTGCCTGTACCTAAACTGAAAACGGGTGAACCGATTATTGTTTCGGCAAAGCCTGACGAATATCAGAAGGCATATATGAAAGAGCTTGCGGCACGTTCCGAAGCTATTCACAACGGCAACATTGACCCATCGGTGGATAATATGCTGCGTATTACGCACGAAGCAAGGCTTTTAGGTCTTGATTCACGCTGTATTTTTAAGGACAGGGCGGAGCCTACTCCCGACAGCAAGGTTATGAAGCTGCTTGATAACCTTGAACAGAATTATCGTGAAACTATGGAGCAGAAAGGCGTACAAATCGTATTTTGCGACATTGCCATAAACGGGGATAACGCCTGCGGGCGCGAGCATTTCTCGGTATATGAAGCAATCAAGGCTGACCTTGTAAAGCGTGGTATTCCGAAAGAAGAAATCTGTTTTGCAGGTGACGCACAGACCGACAAGGCGAGAGCCGAAATGTTTGAACAGCTCCGAAAGGGCGAAAAGCGTTTTATCATCGCTTCAACGTCAAAGCTGGGAACAGGTGCTAATGTTCAGGATAAAATCTGTGCTATTCACCACTTGGATATTCCGTGGAAGCCTGCGGACCTTACACAGCAGGACGGGCGAGGAATAAGACAGGGCAACAGCTTTGACGAGGTAGGCATTTATCACTATCTGACAGAGGAAACCTTTGACGCATATATGATGGGCATTATCACTAACAAGGCAAAGTTTATCAATCAGATTATGACTTCAAAAGACCCCGTGCGTGTTTCTGAGGATGTGGATGAAATGGTTCTTACATATTCACAGATGCAGGCGATTGCTTCGGGAAACCCTATGATAAAGGAGAAAATTCAGCTTGACAATGAAATTGCCAACCTGAAAAATCTTGAAGCGGAGCATAAGAAGGCAGCGTATAAAATGCAGGAGCTTGCGGAACGTCAGCTTCCGCAGACTATTGATAACTATGCTGATTTGTTACAGAAGGCAAGTGGGGATTTAAAGGCGTTTCAGGAGCAGCACCCTGATAATGCTGAGTTTAAAATGGAGATTGACGGTAAGATTTACGATGAAAGAGCCGATGCCGCTGAAAAGATTGATAAAGCAATCATAAAGTGTTCCACAACGGGAGAAGCGGTAAGGCTGGGCAAGTATTTCGGCTTTGAGCTTTCCATTGAGAAAAATCCTGCAAACAGCACTTTATTCAATAGCGGTACGCCTTGCGTAGCGGTGCTGAAAGGTAATCTGAAATACACTTCTGAGGTATCTCTCGGAAACAATATAGGTAATATACGTCGTATTGAAAACCTTGCAGGTATCCAGATAAATCAAAAAATTCAGCAGCTTTCCGCTAATCTTGACAAGGCGAAAAGCGACCTTGAAGAAGCAAAGGCGAACGCAGTAAAGCCGTTTGAACGTGCTGCGGAGCTTGAAGAAAAGCTGAAAAGGCTTGAATTTGTAAATGCAGAGGTCAGTAAGACGCAGATTGACGATGAGCCTGTTCCCGTGTCGGATGTGCCGACAGTCAATGAGCCTGTACAATCGGCAAATATTGTTGTAACAATGCCTGTGCCGAGTGCGGTTCACGCTGATACAATAAATCCAAAGCCGATGAACCCTCCTATTCAAATGGAGGATAAGCCGAAGCCCACTTTACCTAAAATGAAGCGATAAAAAATGCCCCGATTTCTCGGAGCATTTAATCAGATTTCATTTGTAATATTTCTGCTTCCGTATAGGAAACGTGAGATATGTACTTCCTGTGCATTTTCATCAACTTTATAAAATACAAGGAAATTTGAAACGATTATTTAGCGATAACCCCTTTTGGCAAGTTTATCATCGTGATAGAGAGGATACATAAAGGGGTTATCGCTTAATTGTGAAATGCTTTTCTGGGTGTCGGAAAGTAAGTGACTTGCGGCAGAGGGGTTATACAGCTTATTTGAAATATATGACATTGCTTCGTCAAGGTCATTGTAGAAGCTTTCGGAAAAGATAAGTTTATACGCCATATTTTTCTCTCAATCTGCCGAACACCTCGTCAGCGGTATATGTTTTGCCAGCTTGGAACTCAGCTTCGGCTTCATCCAGCTTCTTGTAAAGTTCTTCCTTGCTTCTGACGCTAATGCGTTCGGGAACAGGGAGCTTTACTTCAAAAGGCAGACCGCCTGTGAGATTAACCTGACAGAGAAACATATTTACGGCTTCGGAGATGGATATGCCGAGCATACCGAGAGTTTCTTCGGCGGTTTCCTTAACGGTTTCATTTACACGGATGTGCAGAGTTTCGGTTTTTGCCATAATATATCACACCTTTCAATCGGAAACGGGTTTATTCTTACAGTTACATTGTATCACGTTTTTAATACAAAGTCAATACGTTTTAAGGAGGTTTGCTATGTATTTGAGAACAAGAGAAGAAAGCCTGCAGCAGCTTTCGGAGATGCTGCGTCCCGAACAGCTTCGTAAGGCAATTACGCAGGGATATTCAGATGTATCTCTATCGGTAATTGCCGATTTTAAGCCTGCGTATGTAGAAATGCTGATTAAAAGCAGCTACACACCTGAAACAATAAATAAGCTGACAGACGCTTATGTGAAAGATAAAATCGGTATGGATGATATGTTCCGTGTAATAGATTACAGTGACCATACAACAAGAAATGAGCCGTATGTTGACGCTTTTCTTGAAAGCATTGATAACGGTGTCTATCGCGAAACGGCGGCAAAAACATTTGCAACTGTGAATTTTGAAAAATGCTCCTACAATGAAGCTATAAGCTATGTGAAATCGGGAGTGTTCTATCCTACCGATTTTTCGAGCCTTTCCGTTACGGATAATGTAGCAGAGGAACTTCATAAAATGGGCGTATCGCTCAGAGCTTGCGAGGGCTTCAATTACTGTTATGATGTTACAAATCTTAAAGAATCACTCAGTAACGGTGCGGCAATTTTTGTTTCTGATAAAGACCTTGCGGTTAAGGTGAATGAAATGATGAAGCTGCCTGATTGGGAACAGTTTCGTGATGATGTCAGATATATTATGGGACAGAACATTGGAGAGCTGACAGGTGATAAGCTGTCAGAGCTTCGCTCCGACTATATTTCTGAAAATTACAGCGTTGCTTTATATGATAAGGTAAAGGCAGAGTATGACGGCTTTATAACCGGCATAAAGAAAGAGCCTGCCGATGTAATTGTGGAGTCCGCATACGAAATCGTAATAAAGGACGAAATTACAAATTACTGTCAGGAGTACACGCCGAGGCTTACCGAACAGCAGTATGAAGCCTTACTGTCGAGTAAAAACACGCTTCACGAGGTTTATGAGCAATGGTGCAATAGCGGAGAATTACACGGTCTGGAGGACATAGGCATTGCACTTAAAGAAACTGCCGACAGAATAAAGATTTCCCTTGACCGTGACAGAGAAATGAAGCAGGCGGCAGTTGATAAGGTAATGGAAACTGCTCCCGAACAGAAAAAGGAACAGGCGGTAGTGCCTAAGAGAAAATCAAGATAGGAGGCATAAAATATGTCATACACAAGAAAAGAATACACTCCCGAAGAAAAAGCCGCCTATAACGCACAGAAGCAGGCGGAAATAGAAGAAATGATAAAGCGTATCGACGAGGGCGTAAAAGCTGTGTTTCAGTCGGAAAAGTATAAGGAATACTTGAAGTTTGCTTCAAAATTCACAGATTATTCTGCAAGAAACACTATACTTATAAATATGCAGAAGCCTGAAGCAACTTTGGTTGCGGCATACGGCAAGTGGAAGCAGCTTGGCAGACAGGTTGAACGAGGTCAGACGGGCATTGAAATTCTTGCGCCTGTGACATACAAGACAAATCAGGTGCTTGAAACAGAACGTCCCGCCGTTGACGAGTTCGGTAATCAGTTATATAACCCCGACGGAACAGAGAAAATGGAAACGGTTGAAAAGCCGATGACAGGACTTGCGTTCAAGAAAGTCTATGTTTTTGATGTTTCGCAGACAAGCGGTAAGGAGCCTCCCGAACCTGTTACAGAGCTGACAGGCGATATTGATTCAGCACGAAAAGAAGCTGTTTTTGCAGCTCTCAAAAAGGTTACTGGCATTGATATTCAGTTTAAGGATATACAGGGCGGTGCAAAGCGATATTACAGTTCAACAAAAAATGAAATTGTAATCAAAAGCGGAATGAGCGACGCACAGACCTTGAAAACAGCCTTTCACGAAGCCGCACATAATCTTTTGCACGACCCTGCAAAGGATATTGTAACAAATAAATCTCCCCGAAATGAAAAAGAGGTTCAGGCTGAATCCGTTGCCTTTATGGTAGCTGAAAGGTTCGGTCTTGATACCTCGGAATATTCATTTCCCTACATAGCTTCGTGGAGTGACGGAAAGCAGGTTGAACAGCTTAAAAATGCGTTGGAGGAAATTCATCAGGCAGCGAAAAAGATTTCCTATGAGATAGAAAGCGAGCTGCTGAAAATGCAGAAGCGTAATCTTTCAATGGAGGAAAAGATCGCCGATACTGAGCTTAATAATATCCAAAAGGCTGAATTTCTCATTGAGGACTGCAAGGACAGAGGTATCGAATTTTCTAAGGAGGATACCGATAAAATCCTTGATTTTGCAGGAGATAACGATGACATCGGCAGAACAGTTCAGCTTGTATCAGATATGGAGCAGATACAAAAGCAGAGTGACAGCTACGGTTATGATTTTACATTTATGACGCCGATTGATACGGTTGAGGAAGCACTGGAAGCCTATGACCGAGGAGAAGCTGTCTATCTTCTTTATCCCGATAATACTGAGGGTTTGGCTGAATCACGTTCTGAAATTGAAAACTTCAATGGTTATTTCGGCATAGAAAAGGAACAGAGCCGTGATGTTTCCAGTGAGCAGAACAATGAGCTAATTCCTGTTTCAAAAGAAATCGCTCTTGAAATGTGGGATAAGGATTTAGATGTGTATATTGATGGTGTTCCTGCTGAATACAGGGAGCAGATTGAAGCAGCTCCAGACACCATAAAATTCTATCTTTCGGAATTTCAGTATTCCGCACAGCTTGATTTTGAGAAAACAGAGAAAGGAAATGTTATGAGAAACGAAAATATAAGCACAAATCCGAATGTTATTGGAAACACACCATACAAGGAACTGGGTGGTAAAGGACAGCTTGAATTTTACAAGAATCTCAATAACCGCCACGCCGCAAATATAGCCAAACAGCTTGATATGGACGGTGTGCGTTTCAGCGGTGTGAAGAAAGGCGATACAACAACCATTACCATAAATAAGGCTGATATTCCCAAGTTTGAAGCGGCGGTAAATAAGGTTAAGGCTATGTATGCTGAAAGAAACGGACAGAACAGAGCTGATGAGCCGTTACCTTCCAAGCCAGCGAATACCCCGAAATCTGCATATACTCCGAAACCTAACACAAATAGTCAAACAGTTAATCCTAATGTTATCGGTAATACACCATACAATGAATTAGGTGAAAAGAACCAGCTTGAATATATCACAAATCTTAAAACCCGTCACGCACTTAATATTGCAAAACAGCTTGATGAGGATGGCGTAAAATTCAGCGGACTTAAAAAGGGCACTGTTACTACAATAACCATTAACAAGGCTGATATTCCGATGTATGAAGCAGCGGTTGCAAAGGTAAAGGCAAGCTATTCAAAGAACAAGGTGCAGCCTACTGAACCGCTTGCAGATAAAGCACCTGTTCCGAAGCCTGTGCCTAAAAAATCTGAAAATATAGCGGCTGATATGGATAAAGCTATTTCTGAGAAAGTGGAAACTTTTCTGGATAAATCTGGCGATCAGCCGTATGCTCACATGAATGAAGGGTATGTGGTAGTCGTGGAAATGACAGGAGAAATGGATGCTACAGATGCGATCAGTGATTATCTAA
>OHPL01000480.1_pt1 | contig 25149 bp, 25 predicted proteins | sample 1577711 | NCBI WGS metagenome assembly OHPL01 (sample SAMEA3879538, study PRJEB24766) | human gut metagenome | biome: human-associated habitat; feature: feces | place: USA | collected 1985/1987
AGCCTTGAAAATTTTTTGTTTTTTCAAGTGTCTACTCTATGGGGATTATATCATTCGACATTCAAGCTGGTACTTATTTGCAAAGATCACCAGAGAAAAAACGAACAGCAGCGCACAGAGGTACACTGTCGGCAACAGTTTTGTCAAAAGGCGATCCACAGCGTCGCTTTCAAGTTCACTCAAAAAACGCATCACGTCCTGCTCTCCAAGAGAAAGCACAATATAAAACGTGGCTATGGCTGTTACCATAGTGAGAAAGTATATTAGATTTTCGCTGCGGCTTCGTTTCGCATTTCGCCAAGCGATGCTAAAGAACATTTGCACTTCCTCCTCCCAGTTGCGCCATAACCTGTAAAATGCGCGCATAAAATTCTTCCCGCGTTTCAGCAGGGATTTTCCGACGCAGTTCATGGAAAATCACACCGTCCTGAATGAACAAAATTCTGGAACAGAAACTTGCCGCATTCGGATCATGCGTCACCATCAAAATTGTACGACCATGCTTTTGATTGATTTCCAGCAGCTTTTCCATAAGAAGCCGCGCAGCTTTCGTGTCTAATGCCCCGGTCGGCTCGTCAGCCAAAATAATATCGGGGTTAGAAATCAAACTGCGGGCAGCGGCGACACGCTGCTTTTGACCACCGGACATTTGCGTCGGAAATTTGGAAAGCACATCCGTAATTCCGAGGAATCCTGCAATGTCAGTCAATCTCTTTTCTGCCGTTGAAATATCCATGTTATGAATAGAGAGCGGCAGCAGGATATTTTCCCTGCCTGTCAGATTGTCAAGCAATGCAAAGTCCTGAAAGAGATAGCCTATTTTATTACCACGGTATTCAGCCAGCTTGCCCCCGTCAAAAGAGCTTATATTTGCGCCGGAAAGCAGGATTTGGCCAGCGGTTGGTTTAATAACCGTAGCAATGCAATTCAGCAATGTGGTTTTCCCGGAGCCGCTTGCTCCCATAATGCCCAAGTATTCACCATTCAGAACGTTAAAGGTAATTCCATTGAGCGCTTTTGTAGGGACACCTTCTTTGGTATAGACCTTGTGTAAATCACGAACTTCTAAAAGTTTTTCTTTGCAATTCATATCAACTCAACACCTCGCTATTTCGTTTGATGCTTGTCTGCTCATTAAAATTTTACAGCGGAATAGGCAAATACGCCACTTACAGTTGATGTAAGGTTTTGTTGAATATCGAAAGTGTAGCGGTGATATGATGCTTTTCACCGCTTCTTTCTTCTCTCATCTGTTATTCGCCCGTCGGCAGGCTTTTCCGCATCTATTGGAATGAGCCACATATAACCGATTTTAGAAACACCCGGTATGCGGTTTTCCTCGCACAGCTTCTGTACGCGCCGCTCTGATATACTCCATTTCTTTGCCGCTTGCGGACAAGACATATATTCCATGTTTCATACACCCTTTCACATAATTCTACAAGTATAATTATATACGGACAGCCGAACAAAAATCAAGGGGCTATCTGTGAATTATATGCTTTATTTCGGTCAAGTCTATGATATGTGTACTCATATCGAAATCGAAAGGTGAACAGTAAAATGTAGTAGGGTGAAATGAGATGAAAAGAGAAGTCGCAAGATTTGATTTTAAGGCTTTCGGTCAAGCCATAAAAGCAGCAAGAAAGGCAAAGGGCATATCACGCAATCAGTTAGCGGATAAGATGAACATCGCTCCCCGCTATATCGCGTCCATTGAGAATAGCGGACAGCACCCAAGCCTGCAAATCTTTTATGAGCTTGTTACGCTTTTAGATGTTTCAGTAGACCAATTCTTTTTCCCAAACAAGGAAACAGATAAGTCCACACAACGGCGGCAGCTTGAAACATTGCTTGACAGCATGGACAACAAGGATTTGACGGTTATCACCGCCACAGCGAAAGCAATACAGGAAGTCAAAAATGAAACTACGGGGGAATAAAATCCCCCGCTTTTTCGTGCATACAACCATTGGGAACGCCGCAAATTGCGGTGTTTTTTCTTTTCTGCGTTAGGTTTTGGCATTTCCTCGTTTTTAGCGTGGAAGAAAGCAAACAGAAGAATAGCAAGCATAGGAAGCGGGTACCCACTTCCGTATTTTCGCCCTCCCGCGCTGCGGCGCGTCGGTTGAAAATTGCTTGTACCCTCACAGGCTATCGCCTGTTGGGGCAGATCCTTGGGAAGTGTCCCAAACCCTCAAACAGCAGAAAGGAGCGTGAATACATGGACGGACGGAAAAGGACGGTGCAGCTAAAGTTTCGCGTGACGGAAGCCGAGCGCGATTTGATCCTTGAAAAAATGAAGCTGATACCAACACGGAACATGGCGGCGTACTTACGAAAAATGGCGATTGACGGGTATATCATTCAAGTAGACCATAGCGACATTAAGGCTATGACAGCAGAGATACAGAAAATCGGTGTCAACGTCAACCAGATTGCAAAGCGGGTCAATGCAACGGGCAGCGTGTACGAACAGGACATTGAGGAAATCAAGGGGGGGCTTGCGGAAATATGGCGGTTACAAAGATTAAACCTATTAAAAGCACGTTGAGCAAAGCCCTTGACTATATTCAAAATCCTGCCAAGACAGATGAAAAAATGCTTGTGTCCTCGTTCGGCTGCTCCTATGAAACGGCAGACATTGAATTTGGATTTACCATTTCCCAAGCGTTGGATAAGGGCAACAATTTAGCCCACCATTTGATACAGTCCTTTGAGCCGGGGGAAGTGGATTATGAGAAAGCCCATGAAATCGGGCGGCAGCTTGCCGACGCGGTAACAAAGGGACAGCACGAATATGTTTTGACGACGCATATAGACCGGGGGCATATCCATAACCACATCATTTTTTGCGCCGTGAACTTTGTAGATCACCACAAGTACGTTTCCAACAGGCGCAGCTATTACGGCATACGGAACATGAGCGACAAGCTGTGCCGGGAAAATGGTCTGTCTGTGGTCGTTCCGGGCAAAGGCAGCAAGGGCAAATCCTACGCCGAATATCAAGCGGAAAAGACCGGGACAAGTTGGAAAGGCAAGCTGAAAATCGCGGTGGACGCACTCGTTCCACAAGTATCAAGTTTTGAAGAATTGCTATCCCGGCTGCAAACTGCGGGCTATGAGATAAAGTCGGGAAAATATGTGTCCTGCCGCGCTCCGGGACAGGAACGGTTTACCCGCCTAAAAACCCTCGGCGCAGACTATACAGAGGAAGCATTGCGGGAACGTATCAGCGGAACACGCACCCGCGCCGCCAAAGCTCCGGGGCAGCAGCGCGGCGGTATCAATCTGCTTATTGATATTCAGAACAGTATCAAGGCGCAGGAAAGCAAAGGCTATGAGCAATGGGCGAAAATCCACAATCTCAAACAGGCGGCAAGGACGCTGAACTTCCTCACGGAAAACAGGATTGGCAGCTATGCAGAGCTTTCCGCAAAAATCGCGGAAGTGAACGCGGCAAACGAACAGGCGGCAGACGCATTGAAGGGCGTCGAACGGCGGCTTGCGGATATGGCGGTGCTGATCAAGCATATCACAACATACCAAAAGACAAAGCCCGTGTACGACGCATACCGCAAAGCAAAGGACAAGGCGGCATACCGCGCCGCCCATGAGAGCAGTATCATATTGTTTGAAGCCGCCGCAAAAGCGGTCAAGCCCGCGTTGGTCGGCGGCAAGCTCCCCAGCGTCGCCGCGCTGCAAGCGGAATATGCAAAGCTCCAAGAACAAAAAGAAAAGCTCTACGCCGACTATGGCAGGCTGAAAAAGCAGGTCAAGGAGTACGACGTTATCAAGCGGAACATCGACAGTATTTTGCGGCGCGAAAGTGAGCCGGAGCGGGGTAAGGAAAATGTGCGCGGATAAATGCGGATTGTGTGGAAATCTCTCTAAAAGCATGGTATGATAAAAATACCTCATAGCAGGGTTATGGAACGTTATCCCGCTTTTTCTGTTTGGCAGGGGGTGAAGCTATGACGCGGGGTGAGATTTGGAAAGACTTTTTTAAGAAAACGGTTTTGACCGTTCTGATTGCCGGAGTGCTGTTTTATTGGGCTACATTGGTGTTCACAAAGGACGGGGCAACGAACTATTTTTATGTGTGGCTGTGCTGCGGCATCCCCTTTGGCATACGCCGTATGTTCGTGTGGCTTATCCCACGCGGCTTCGACCTTTCCGGCACGGTGGGCGTCGTTGCGCTCAACTTCATTGTGGGCGGCTTGATCGGCGGCGTCATTCTGATATGGCGGCTTGTGGTCGCGGCATGGTATATCCCTCTAACGATATATCGGCTTCTAAACGTCGGCAGGGTCGACGTAGCAGAAATCGGCGAGGAATAAGCAAAAAAAAGAGAACGGGGCGCGGCAGCCGATGATGACCACCGCGCCCCGTCTTTTCGTGGGTGCTGCTTTAAGTGCCTGTTACGCAGTAGAACGCTGTTTTTGCGGGTTTAGGTATAAATCCCCTGTCATGCTCAAATCGCGTCTGAAAAGCGGCATGGCATAAGGGCTTTTTCGCGCCTACTGCGTAACGCGGGCGCGTCGTTTCCGCATCCGCTCGGCGGCTTGCCTGCGGGTGATCCGCTTGCGGCAGTCCGGGCAGTATTTGACGCTGTTTGAGGTGACGCAAACGCCGCGCCGCACTCGGCGCACCGCCGCCTGTCCTCGGCTTGGTAAAGCTCCGCGTAAAGCAGCTTGTCGGCGGGAAGTACGGCGTTTTGAAACCATCTGCAAAGAAGCGAATAGGAAATGAGCTGCGGACAAACGCACTCGTCCCCATCGTCCAGCAAAATGCAGTTCCCGCCCATACAGTTGCAGCAGGTTTTCTTGATAAGGGCGTTCGCTTTGCGGCTCTGCTGCGGCGTCAGCCGTTTCAGCCCGCTCATACTTCGTCGGCGGCAGATACGGCGAGAGCGGCAAAGTCGGCGTCGCTCATGGCGCGGAGCTTCGCAAGGGTACGCAAGGCAAGCTCGCGCATTTCACCGTCCATATAGGGAAGCGCACCCGTCATTTCCCCGATAAGCTCCCTGCGCGTATCGGCGATGTAGATGCTGATAAGATTTGTTTCCTCAACGGTAAATCGGTTCATGCTCATACCTCCATTTCGTGATGTTTTGTTTTCGCCGCCCGCTTCGGAGCGGCTTTCTTCTTGTCGGCGGCAAGCTGCGCCCGGATAGAGGTGCGGGGCTTGCGAATATCCCGGTCGCGGTTTTCGTTCTTGTCGATCAGCGCATAGATGCCATGCCTGCCCTCAATTTTGGAAAAGGTCAGCGTCTTGTAGGGAAGCAGCGAGAAAAGACGGTCAACGTCCCGGCTCGACGCAAGCATCATAAACGCCGGGGCAAGCTCTGTCATGTAGTGGGTTTTGTTCGGGCTGTTGGGGCTGTACTGACGTTTCATTTCGGCAACAATGCGCCGCGCTTCGGCTTCAATCAGCCCGTCGCGCAGGGCGGCGATATGCGTCTTGAAGTCCCCCGGCGAAAGCTGCTCACGGCTGCGCCGTTCCTCTTGCAAAAGATCGCGCAGGGCTTCGGGGGCGTTTGGCTGTACCTCAAAGCGGAGAAACGCGCCATACTGCGGATCGGGTGAACCGCCAAGGTATCTATTTGTCGGCTGGCTGCGCTCGCCGCGCTCATAGAAAAGCGTTATGGTGTCTGCGGGAAGAGCCTGCTCCCGAACGTGCCGGAAATGGGCGGCATAGTCCAGCTCATAGAGGTTTCCCCGGATTTTGCCGCGCTCCCTGCCCGTCAGCTCCACGGCATAGGCAAGAATACGGTCGCGTGTCTGCTCCCCGTGGAACTTCCATGTGTTGTATGGGCGGGTGTCTTTAAGAAAAACATCGCGCTCCCGGAAGCAATGCGTCCCGGACGGACGGGAGAGCCACAAAAGGGTTTTATCCTCCCGGTTGGAGCTTGCCGCCGCCTTTTGGATTATCTCTTTGTCAATCTCAAAATCGCTTTGATAAAAGCCTGTATTCTGCTTCATAATCGCATGAAGTGAAGCGAATACGTCCATATCTTCAAACTTGCTTAATTTGCTCATAGGGTCAGATCCTTTCCAAATCCTGCGCTTTGCTCCTTTGCGCCTTTCTCTGGGCGGTCTGCTCCTTTGCCGCCCGAAGCTGTGCCCGGATCGAGGGCTTTTCCTCTTTGCCGCGCTCCTTATCGGCATGGATGGCGTTCGCAAGGTCAACAAGGGAGATAGTTTCGCCCGCCTTAACTTTCTGATCCAATTCTCCAATGGTGTGCGTCTGCGGTGTGTTGTTGATGATACCGTCAAAATTGTTGTCGTTCTGCTCCACAATATCCTCAACGTGCTTTAGATAATTCTGCGGCTGCAAAAACTCCGGCGTCTGTCGATAGCCGATGCTGTCAACGTAATGCGCCGTATCCTGCCCGTTCTGATGCAGCACCACCACATCGGAAACGGAAAGGCTGTGTCCCTTAAAGTCTTTCGGGTGGTCGATATTAAAGCGGGTAAAAATAGCTTCAAGGCTCGTACCCGGTGCAAGGGGCGCGGAATAAATCAGGTCATAGTTCGCCGGATCAACCGCGTGTCCCGCAGCGGTCAGACGGTCGTAAGGCTCAAAGCGCAAATCCCGCGTTTCGTCGCCGCGTTTGAGCTGGTAAATGGAAAAGCTGTCCCTGTCCGGCTCCTGCGCCTTTGCATAAAGTGCCTTGACCTCACCCTGCGTCAGCTCCCCGGCGTTCAAGCTCTGTAACAGCTCCCGGCATTTCTCCGGGGTCCCGACAAACAGCAAGTCGCCCGGTATAGCTTTCCCGTCCGGCTGCTGTTCATAGGCTTGCAGGAAAGAGCGGTCGGCAAGGCTTTCGCTGCGGGGATTGGTGTGCATGGTATAAATCACGTCTTTTTCTGTACGCTGCGCCGCCTGCGCCTGTGTGCGCTCCGCAAGCGTCTTTTCGGCACGTTGCAAAACGGCATCGCTGACGGGGAGCGCATACAGCCCGGAAGTAGAGGAAAAGCCGACGTTGTTGAAAACATAGTCCACTTCACTATCTTTTAATGCGCCCGCCGCAAAATACTTCTCCCGCGTGGGTTCTGCACTCACCTTGCCATCCGCGATGTCGTAATTCAGCTCGGTTTCGATATGGGAGCAGATGTTTCCGTCCACCGCCAGTGTCACATAGTACCAGCCCATATATCCGCTGCTTTGACCGTCCGCGCCGTCGTTGAACTCGACATTGAGCAGGGTGTAGGGCTTCAAGCCCTTCTGCGCGGCAAGGGCATTGTCCTTTGCTTCGCGCTCCATGAGGGAAGCGAGAGCGGCTTCCTTTGTCGCGCTGACGATCTCCGGGTTGTACCGCAGCAGGGTATCGTTGACAAGCTCCCGCTGTACCGCTGCGGTCTTTGCTTTCGGCGTAAGGCGGTTGCCGAGAAACAGGGACGCGCCATTATCAAAGCGGATGGATATATCGCTTGTGCCGCGCCATTTTCCCGTGCAGGGCGACGTTTCAATCCTGCCCGCAGTACCGCCGAACGCCTGCGCGATCACCCCGATTTTCTCCTGTGTGGAAAGCGCCTCGTATTTCTCTGCGATTGCGGCGGCTTTTTTCTGCAAGTCCGTAAGGGGCGGGGCGGCTTTTTCGCTCTGCTGCTCCTGCGCGGCGGCAAGATCGGGCGCGGCTTTCTCGGCTTCGTGCTGCTTTTGCAGCTCTGCGATATGTCCGTCAATGCTGTTGATGATGTCTGCGGCGGCAGAGCGGATCGTTTCAAGGGAGCTTTTCAGCTCCGCAAGCTCCCGCCCGCTGCTCCACCCGGCGACATAGCCGAAAGAGTAGTCCGACGTATCAAGCCCGTAATGCTGGCAAACGGTGTAGGCGACGCTTTCCGCTTCCACCTCGCGGGTGCGGCGGTCTACGCGGGGCTGCTGCTCGTCTTTGGGAGCGTTCAGGTCAATATCGTGCAGCTTTGCGTGGGCGATTTCGTGAATGGCGGTTTTGAGCGTTTGCAGCTCGCTCATACCCTCGTCAAGCGCGATGCGCTTGTCCTCCAAGTGATAATAGCCGTGTGCGCCGCCCTCGATTTTCTCAAAGCCGATGGGGACGGGAGAGGTATTTTCAAGGGCTGCGAAAAAATCGCTGTATTGCTCCACATCGCCTGTCAGCGCGTCCACGGCAATATCCGGCAATTCCTTTCCCTCGGTTTGGGACACGTCAAAGACGGACACCACCTTGTAGGCGGGTATGGTGATCTCCTTTTCCTCGGTAACGGGCTTTCCGTCCCTGCCGATCACGGGCTTTTGGGTCTGCGGGTCGATTTTCTCCGTTTCCTGCTTGATTTTGAACGGCGACGGGGCGATAATCTTAATGCCTTTTTCGCCTTTTTTGACGTTGCGCTGAAACTGGTTTTTCCAAGCGGTAAAGCCCGCGATCAGGGAAGCGTCGGGCTTCTGCATGGCGATCAAGAGGGTGTTGTTGAAGCTGTAATTATGAAACTTTGACATGACGCGCAGATACTCCTTGTAGCGTTCGCTGTCGAACAGCTCCGTAATGCCTTGCTCCAAACGGTCGGTAATCTCCTTGAGCTTTTCGGCGGGCTTCTCTGCGGTAAGGTTGATAGGGATAACGGGCTGCGGCTGCGGCGGCTCGACAGTAAGGGGCGCTGCCTGCATCGCGGCGGCATCCATTTCAACCTTTTCCGGGTCAAGGCGCGTCGGCTGCGCTGCCTGTTGGGGCGCGGTGTGCTGCGTCGGCTCGCCCTCAATGGCATAACCCGGAAGCAGCAGCCCATTCACCTTGAACGGCTCCGCGTATTCTTTCGGAATGGGCGGCATAGTCTCGGTAAACAGGCGGTCGTATGCCTTGATGCGTCCGGCAAGGTATTTTTCCATTGCCGCCTTGTCTGAAAAGGTCTTGCGCTCCTGTCCGGCGATTTTTACGTTTTGCTCATGGATCGGTCCGTTGGTGCGGACATTCCATGTCAGGCTCCATGAATACGGCACGGATTTTTGCGCCTGCCTGTCATAGCGGGTGTTTTCATAAACGTGATAGCGCATCTGATAGACTGCGTTGCTGCGGAGCTGCCATTCATAATCTGTTTTCTCCCATTTGTTGGATGTGTGCTTGACGGGAGGCGTCTGCACATACTCGATGGCTTTTTCAAGAAAGCGGGTGTTGCCCGCCTGCTGCTCCCATGCGGCTGCCTCCGTTTTCAGCCTGTCAAATACAGCCTGCTCCGCTGCCGCGCTTTCCTGCCGCAGCCGTGTCAGCTCCGCAAGAGAAAGCCCGGTCAGCGCGGAAATATCCGCTTTCTCACTTTCAAAATAGATGCTTCGCTCAATTACCAGCTTTTTTGCTACTTCCAGCCTGTCAAAATCATAGCTGGAATAGTTCTTTTCCTGTTCGCTCACGGTTTTGCTCCTTTCTTTTGTTGGTGTGATGATGTCTTTTAGCGGCTGCTCCCACTTGCGCCCAAAGCCGCGCACGACGGTATCTCCCGCCGCGCCGTTTTCGCTGAACATTTGCAGGGTGGAAAACGCATTGTCAAAGGCGGGGATATTGTCTGTACCAATATTCGGGGCGAAGTGGATAACACCGTCCGGGTAGTCCCTGCCTGTGCCGATCCAGCCCCGGATAAAGCTGTCGAAAGGGGCTTTCGCCCCGCTGTCAAAGTGTTCCTCGGCATGGCTTTTGTATAGCTGCCCGCCCCTATACTGTCGGCCTAAAATCAGCTCCCCCGTCTGCGGGGAGAACATAAAGCGGCGGTTATCGATTTCCCGCATATCAAAGGACATACTGCGGGTATCAAGAAGCATCAGGGCGGCGGTCAGCTCTGCTTTCGGCTTGTTCTGCATGGCTTACGCCTCCTTTCATCGTTACAGAGGGTTTGGGACACTTCCCAACAAGCAAAATCCCCATTCTGCGCGTAGCGTCAGAACGGGGATTTTACGGAAAGGGTACCCCTTTCCTATGCTTGCTGCGTAAGTTCTTTGTCCCTCGCAAGCTCAATACGGTAGTTGACGTATTTCCCGCCCGTATCGGCTAATACAATGCTTCCGTCATAGGTTTTACCCGTTTTCGGGGAATACAGCTTTTTGACCTTCGCCCTGCCGCCCGCAAGCAGCGCGGCGGCGATTTTCGGGGTAAAGGCGGTTTTGCGTTCCTCAAAGAAACGGTCGTTTTTCCACATGACAAAGGCGCAGTCCTTCTTTTCGCAGTAGTAGTTTTTTCTGCCCTCGCAGACGTTCCCGCCGCAGCGGGGGCATTTGCCGATCACCGCCTTTTCCTCTTTGAACAGGTCTTTCTGATTTTCGGAAAGAAACGGATAGGCTTTCACCAGCTCCCGCGCCATTTCTTCAATGCCCCGCATGAAGCCCTCCGGCTCGGCTGCGCCCCTTGCAATCTGCGTCAGCGCGTTTTCCCATTCGGCGGTAAGCTGCGGAGAGGTCAGCGTATCGGGCAGAACGCAAACGAGGTTGTTGCCGTTTTGGGTTGGGATAAGCTGTTTGCCCTTGCGCTGCACAAAGCCGGATTTGACCAGCTTTTCAATCACAGCGGCACGGGTAGCGGGAGTGCCAAGCCCCCGGCGTTCCGCGTCCGGGTCGGTGTCCGCGCTTCCGGCGCGTTCCATAGCCGAAAGCAGGCTTGCTTCCGTGTGCGGCTTCGGGGGCTGCGTGTCGTGCGCCGTAACTCTTGCGGCGGGGCTGTCAAAGCTCTGTCCCTCGGTAAAGGTCGGTACATCTAAAATACGCTCGTTTTCCTCGTCGCCCTCGGCGTCGGGCTTTCCTTTCAGCGTCGCCCGGTAGCGTCGTTCAAGCTCTTTCCACCCGTCGCAAAGAACCGTCTTTCCCTTTGCCGTAAACTCGGTATCGGCACAGGAAAACACCGCCGTTACCGCATCAAAAATGTGCGGCTCGGCGGCGGCGAACAGCAGACGCGCCCCGGCAAGGGTGAGGATATTTCTTTCGCTTTCCGGCAGCGCGGCAAGGTCTGCTTTCGCAAGCTCCATTGTCGGAATAATGGCGTGGTGGTCGGACACCTTTTTGCTGTCAAGCGTCCGGGCTATGTCCGGCGTAAACGCCGCGCCTTTCATAAAGGGCAGCTTGCCGACAAGCAGCGCGGCGATATGCACCGCCGTATCGCCCATGTCGTCGGTGAGAAAATTGCTGTCCGTTCGTGGGTAGGTAAGCAGCCGCTTTTCGTAAAGGGCTTGCGCAAGGTCAAGGGTCTGCTTTGCGGTGTAACCGTAAATGCGGTTGGCTTCCCGCTGCAAGCCCGTAAGGTCAAACAAGCGGGGCGGCTGCTCGGTTTTCCTCTCACGCCTCACCGAAACGCATACGGCCTGCGACGTTTCGCAAGCCGTTTTTACCGCTTCTGCTTTTGCGGCGTCGGAGATCCTCGCGCTTGCCGCTTCCGCGCCGCCAACATCAAGACGGACGATATGGTAGGTTTCTTTCTTGAAAGAGGTGATCGCCGCGTCCCGGTCTGCAAGCATTTTTAAGGTCGGCGTCTGAACGCGCCCCACGTTTAGGGTTTTGCCGTGTAGGACGGAGAAAAGGCGGGTGGCGTTGATGCCGATGATCCAGTCCGCTTTTGCGCGGCATAACGCAGACGCATAGAGCGCGTCATACGCTTCGCCGGGTTTCAGCTCCGCAAAGCCCTTTTTGATTGCGCTTTTCTCCATAGAGGAAATCCAAAGGCGGGAAAAGGGCTTATCGCACCCCGCCGCATGGTAGACAAGGCGGAAAATCAGCTCGCCCTCGCGCCCTGCGTCGCAGGCGTTGACAACCTCGGAAACGTCGCTGCGGCGCATGAGGTCTTTTAGGATTTTGAACTGCTTTTGCCTGTCTTTGAATACGGTATATTGCCACGGCTGCGGCAGGATCGGCAGGCTGTCATAGCTCCACTTTTTGTACTGCTCCCCATAGGCGGCGGCTTCCGCAAGCTCCACCAAATGCCCCACGCACCATGAAATGAGGTAGCCGCCGCCCTCCATATATCCGTCCTTTTTGTTTTTTACGCCAAGGGCGGCGGCAAGTGCCGCCGCCACACTCGGCTTCTCTGCAATGACTAACCTCATTCCTCGTCCTCCTGTTCCTCACTGCCTGCTTCCGGCTCGTCCTCGTCGTAATCGTCAAAGTCGAAATCGTCAAGGTCGGTGTCGCCTTTGATACCATGCTTCGGCTTCATAATCTTAAAGTAGTAGAACGCGCCGCCACCGGCAAGCAGGGTAACGACAAGGAAGATCACAAGCCCGCCCGCATTGCTTTTTTCTTTCTCCGGCGGCGCATCGTCCGGCTCCGGCACGGCTTCCTTGCCTACACATTCGGTCATATTGACAGAGCATACCGGGCAAGCGGTATTGACTGCGCCCGCCTTGCATTTGTCCTTACAGGTGCAAACGGCGGGAGCCTGCGCCTTGCCGCTGCCGCCCTCCATGAGCGCCATCAGGTCGGCTTCGTCCACCTGATTGAGAAAATGTACGGTGTTTTCGCCCTCGGCGGCGCGGTCAACAATGATGTAAAAGTAGTTGCCGTTTTTACTCTGCACAATGATAAACTGCTTGTCCTCGGCGGCTTCTCCCTCAATGTCGTCAATCAGCGACAGATTACCGCCCGGCGTAAGGGGCTGCGGCTCGGTTTCTACGATCACGCCGCTGTCGTTGGTGGGAATGTCCTCACCGCCGCCCGCATAGGCAGTAACAGAAAAGCCGCCCAAGAGGACAAGGGCGGCAAGCAGGGCGGCGGCTGTTTTGAAAAAGCCTTTATTCTTCATCTTCGACTTCCTCCTGTTCCATGTAGTCTGTCCCTGCGGCGGCAATGCCGGGGATCTGCTCGCCGGAAAGCAGGGCGGTAAGCTCTGCGGGGGTCAGGCGCATGGAGCGCACAAGAGAGATGATTTGCAGGTTTTCCGCTTCGGTTTTCTGCATTGCAAGCTCTTTCAGCCTGTTCTGATACTCGGTGATTTTCTCCCGTGTTTTCTGCATTTCCTTTTCAATGCGGTCAATTTTGCTGTTTGTCATACTTTCAAAACTCCTTTCAAATTTTAATTCCAATTCATCAGCCCATAGCCCTTGATACAGGCGTAATCAAGGGGATAGCTTCTGATTTTGCAGGCGTCGCCGGAATTACCCTCCACGGTGTAAACGCGGCTTCCGTCTGTGCCGATTACGATACCTACATGGTCTGCGCTGCCGTCTAAATCCCAATCAAAAAAGATGGCGTCGCCGGGAGCGATATTCTCATAACCCCTCGCGCCCCATTGCCCGTGAGAGGTAAACCACGGAACGCCCTGCGACTGACAGCCCGCAAAGCGCGGCTCGGAAAGTCCAGCCTGTCCGTAGCACCAGGACACAAAGCAGGCACACCAAGCCACGCGGCTGTCAAAGCCGTACCAACTCCAATAGGGCTGCCCGCCTACATTGCCGACTTGCGATTTCGCTATATCCACAAGGGCGGTGTTGCCGGGGCGGGTGCCGTTGACAAAGGTAACACCGCTTAAATCCTCGGACGCGGAAGTGTCCGCAGAGCCGCCGCCAAAAACGAGGGGTTTGTTGCCGCTTGTTTGCAAATAGACACGGTACATTTCAAGCTGCTCCGGCGTTAGAAGCTCCGATACAAAAGAGGATATGGGTCTGTTCGTCAGCGTTACATTGAGAATGTAATAGTTATAGGGGACTTCAACGGTGTAGGTATAGGTATGGGTGTTGCCCTCCGCGTCCGTGTAGCTGCCTGTACGTCGTTCCGTGCGGTAGCGCACCTCGATTTCTTCCGTGACGGTCAGCTTGTATTGCAGATTGAAAATGCGGTCAAGCTCTGCCTGTGCGCTCTGCGGGGTATAGCTCTGCAACAGGGCGGTCAGGTAGGACGCTAATTCATGGGGGTTATGCCCGATGTACGCAAGGTCGTAGCGGTATTCGTCATAGCCCGGATAATCGCGCTCGATATTGTCTATCCTGCTTTGCAGATCGTTTTCCTTTGCCGCATAATTGTTTTCCACCGCTACAAGGTCACTGTCCTCCGATGTGTAAGAGGTTCCGATTACGCCGTTGACAAGCCCCGAAAAAAGAGCAGAGCCGGAGGAAATTGCGGACATCAGCATGATAAGCAGGAGCAGCGCACACCCGGCAATCAGAAAGGCTTTCCAATGCCGCCCTACAAAGGCGGCGGTCTTTTTCGTCGCTTCGGCGGTTTTCTTCGCCGCCTTGCGGGTGTTTTCTGCGGCTTTCCTTGCGGATTTTGCGCCGCCCGTTCGTACCGCCTTTGCATACTGCCGCTTGATCTGCTGCTTCTGCCAAAATCGGGAAACGGGGTTGCTTGCAAGCTGCGGGTTGTCGTGCAACGCCTTTTGATACTGAAAATCGGCGTTTGCCTTGAATGCGGCTTTTTCCGCTTTTGCCGCCGCCCGGTAGGGTTTCAGCTTGCGGCTGCGGCGGCTCTTTCGCATCTGCCGCGCCCCCGCCCGGATGCCGCGCTCGGCTAATTCCTCGCTCTTGTGCGCTCCCTCCACGCCGGAGTTGTCCTTTTCAACGGAATGTATCTTATTGTGGACCAAAATCCCGGCTTCCTGTGCGGGGCGGGATAAGGGGCTGTGTTTGTCCTTAAATCCGGGCGGCTTGTCCTTTTCCTCAAAGTGCAGGCGGGTTTTGCCCTTGCCTGCGGCTTCGTCAAAGGTGCGCTCTTTTGTCAAGACTTTCTTCTTCGGAATAGCCGCCCGCGCTTCGTCCAAGCGGTCGGCGGCTCTTTCCGATTTGCGGATCGCCTTTTGAAGCTCCGGCGTCGCCCGTTCTTCCTCGGTGAATTGCAGGCGTGAGGTCTTTGTTTTTGCCGCCACTTCCCGCTGCACTCGCTTTATCGCCTTTTTGGATGCTGCGCGGGTATGGGCGGCGTCGATATGCTCCAAAACACGCTCGGCTGCGGCGTCGTCCCGCTTCGGAGAAAGCTCCGGGGTATGGGGACGAGCTGCCGCGCCGCCGGATGGGTGCGGAAGCTGCTGCGCTGCTTCCTGCGCCGCCTGTTCGGGCTGCTTGGAAAAATCCGCGTCCTGCTCGCGCCCGCTGACCAGCTCGGCGGTGCCTGCGGTTTCGTTGACCTCGATAAGCCCGTCCCGGCTCATTTTCTGCGTAATTTTATCGCGGGGGTTCAGCTTTTTGCTCAATTCGTTTCACCTCCGATCCGCGCCCTTGCAAGGGTGCAATAGTCATAGTTCAGTTCAATGCCGATGTAATGGCGGTCATGGCTTTTTGCCGCAAGCCCTGTCGTGCCACTGCCGAAAAACGGGTCAAGGACAACGCCGCCCTTGGGACAGCCCGCCAAAATGCAGGTTTCCGCCAGCTTCGGTGGGAACGCGGCGAAATGCCCGCCCTTGTAGGGTACGGTGTTGATATGCCACACGTCCCGCTTATTCCGCGTGGTCGGCATGAGGGCTTCATCGTAGTAGCCGCCCGTCCGCGCCCGGTTGATGCCCTGCACCTTGCCCTGTCCGGGTACCTCGCCGTCGTATTTGTGTCCCGCGCTGCGCCCGCCCCGGTATCGAGCCGCCGTGGTGGGGGCTATGGGTTCCGCAATGGCGGCGGCGTCATAGTAATAGCTCTTTGACTTCGTAAGCAAAAAGACGTTCTCATAGCAGCGGCTCGGTCTGTCCCGCACACTTTCGGGCATGGGGTTGTCCTTCTGCCAAATAATCGCGCTGCGCAGATACCACCCGTCAGAGCGCAGGGCAAAGGCTAAAAGCCACGGAATACCGATTAAATCCTTTTGCTTGCAGCCTGCCGCCCGTCTTGCAAGGGACAGGCTCTGCCCGTTTCTGCCTTTCGGGTTTTTCGGGTCGGTGCAGGCACCCTTGCTGCCTGTACCGCAGTAGGTATCGGCAATGTTCAGCCAAAACGTACCGTCCGGGCGCAGCACCCGTTTCAGCTCACGGAAAACCTCGACAAGCCTTGCGATGTACTGCTCCGGCGTGTCCTCCCGCCCGATCTGCGCGTCCATGCCGTAATCCCGCAGGGCGTAGTAGGGCGGGCTTGTGACGCAGCAATGGACGCTCTCGGCGGGCAGCTCCCGCAGGGCGCACAGCGCATCGCGGTTGATGATGGTGTCTAATCTCATGTGCCGCCCACTTCCTCCGGGCGGGTCGTCATTACCCGGTATAGCTCGGTATTTTGCGGAAAACGGTCAAGGAAAGGCAGGACCACGTTTCCGTAGAAGATCAGCCCCTCGCCCGCTTCGGTATGGGTAACGTATTTCATCTGCTGCGGGGAGATATTGAGCTGCCTTGCAAGGATTTCCCGGTCGCCCTGCGCCTGATTGAGCATGAGGACAAAATCGCTGTTCTCAAAGATATTCTCAACTTCACGGCTGCTCAAAAGGTCTTTGACATTCTGCGTGATGGCGGTTGGGATCCCGCCCCATTTACGAAAACGCTTCCAAATCTCCACGGAATAGGCGGCGGTTTGTTCCTCTTTGAGGAGCAAATGAAACTCGTCCATGTAGTAGCGGGTGGATTTCTTTTCAGCCCGGTTTATGGTTACTCTGTTCCACACCTGATCCTGCACAATGAGCATCCCCAGCTTTTTAAGCTGCTTTCCAAGCTGCTTGATGTCAAAGCAGACAAGGCGGTTTGAAAGCTCCACATTGGTACGGTGGTTAAAGACATTCAGACTGCCCGAAACGTAAAGCTCCAATGCCGCCGCCACCCGCGCCGCTTCCGGCTCCGGCTGTCTTAAAAGCTCGTCGTAAAGGTCGCCGAGGATCGGCATTTTCGCCGGGTCGGGGGCGGCTAAAAACGGGCGGTACACGTTTCTTACGCTGCGGTCAATGACGGTCTTTTCCACGGGCATCAGCCCCTCCTTGCCGCCGATGACAAGCTCACAGAGGGAAAGGAGAAAGTCACTTTTCAGCGCAAGGGGGTTATCGTCCTCGCTGTAATTGAGGTTAATATCCATAGGGTTGACATACTGTGTGCTTGTGGGGGAAATGCGGATCACCTGTCCGTGCAGGCGGCGCACAAGGGGGTAATATTCCGCTTCCGGGTCGCAGATGATGATGTCGTCGTCGGTAATGAGAAAAGCGTTTGTGATTTCCCGCTTCGCCGCAAAGCTCTTGCCGCTTCCGGGGGTGCCGAGGATCAGACCGTTGGGATTTTTAAGCCGCTTGCGGTCACAGAGGATCATATTGCTTGACAGGGCGTTTAGCCCGTAATAGAGTGCCGCGCCCTGCTGAAAAAGCTCCTGCGTGATAAAGGGGATAAAAATAGCGGTGCTTGATGTGGTAAGCCCCCGCTGGATGGGGATCAGGTTCTCGCCCAGCGGAACAGAGGACATCAGCCCCGCCTCCTGCTGGTAGTCAAGGCGGGTGAGAGCGCAGTTGTATTTCTGCGCGATGCCCGCCGCTGCGAATATGTCATTTTCCAGCTTTCGCTTCGTGTCCGCCATATTTACCACAAGGAAAGTCAGGAGAAACATTCGCTCATTGCGGCTCTGTAAGTCCTGCAAGAGGTTTTTCGCTTCGCCGCCGAACATGGCAAGGTCAGAGGGGATGATGTCCATATCGTAGCCGCTGCGTACCGCTTTCTTTTGTTCCTCGATTTTCATTTTGTCAAGGTCGGTAATTTTTCGCTTGATGGTCTTGATGGCTTCGGTCTGGTCGATGCTCTTGATATGGAGATTGACGACGATCCCCGTTTCAAGGTCGAGAATGTCTGCAAGCATACGGTCGTTCAGCTCCGGCGCAAGGATTTCAAGGAAGCTGACCGCGCCGAGTTTGCGTCCCATGCGGAAATATCTGCCCTCGCCGAAACGGAACGAGGACGGGGCGATAAAGTCCTTTGTGGTAAGCCCCGACGGGGTGAGCCAGTCCCAAGAGAAGCGGAACGGTTCTCCCTCCGGGTGGAATACGCTATGCAGGGCTTCCAGCCGTTCATAGCCCGTCATGGGGCGGGCGGCTGCGCCCAGCACCTTAAAATTATTCAGTATGTCGGTTTCAATACGGGCAAGCCGCGCCTTTGCCGCGTTCAGATTGTCCGCTTCCACGGAAAATGTAATGTACTTTGACTTTACAAAGCCGTTGTTGCCCTTTGCAAGCTGATGTTTCAGCATATCCGCGTATTCGGTGCGGATGGAATTGAAAGCGTCGTTTTGCGCGGGGATCGCAACGACCTCCTTCGCGCCGCCGCTGCGCGTTCCCCGGCTGATAAAGGAAAGCTGCACACTAACGGTCGCGTCAAAATAGTTGAGAAAGTCGCACCAGTTTTCAAAAATGGCGGTCTTATCGTCTGCCTGCGCAAGCTGATAGTTGATGTCGTCGTAGGCGATGCTCTTGGAGTATTTCTTTTCCGTAACCTTGCAGATACCGTCCGGGTACATGGCAAGATACGGTATGGTCTGCTGTGCGGTGTGTGCCTTTCCGTCGCCCTTTGCCGCTTGGATCAGGGCGGCGATTTCCTTTTTCTCGGCGCGGGTGAGCTTACGCCTGTTTTCTGCGTGTTTTGCGTTTGCCGTTGACAATAGCCGATACCTCCTTTTCAAGTTGTCTTTGCCGTTCGAGGACGGCATAAAAGTTTTCCGTCTGATAGGGTCTTTCTTTCGGACGGATAAATTTTGTCTGTATGATGTTCTTAATCAGCGTTTCAAGGGGCTGCCCGTGCTTTTCGTACATGGCGAACAGAAAGCAGGGCAGCATAACGAGGATCATCACGAACGCCGCAAGGCTTGTGCCTGTGCTGCCTTTGAGCAAAAAGAAAAGCGGCAATCCTACAAGGAGCGCCGCCGCAAAGAAGATAAGCTGTCGCTTCGTGAGATTGAAAGCAACCTTTGTCTTTATGCGGGACAGGTCTTTGGGAACGGGTACATACGCCATAGAAAAATCTCCTTTCGTTACATTTCAATACTGTTTGGGAGTTCGTTGCCCCATATATCCCACCCCGGCGTTTTCTGTCGGGCAAACAGCTCAATCCGGGGCAAATCCCCCATAAGGGCAACGATTTTTTCCCGCGCTGCATCCGGCTTTTTGCTGTGCTGCTCTATGGGGCTGATAAGAAACTGATGTACGCCCGCCGACTGCCGCTTGGGTTTGCCCTTGGTCGCCAGCAGACAGATTTCCGCGTTGCTGCGCGTCCAATAGCCCATCCCGTAAAACCAGGACGGGCTTTTGCGGTTACGTTTGAGCCAGACGAACGCCACAGTCCGATACCGAAAGCCCCATGCGCGGATCAGCCGCAGAGCTTCGGGAAGCTGCGGAAAGGTCGCCCACAAAAACAGGGCGCAGTCCTTCGCCGCCAGCTCCGGCACGGGCAGGGCGCACAGCTCGTCAATGCTCATGGTGGGATAGTGCTTTTCCGCTGCGCCCTGCACCTTGCTCCGTTCATACCGCCACGGGGGATCTGCGTAAATAACGCTGTATTTCTTGGTGATGGAAAACCTCCTTTTAATGTGCATGGAATAATGATTTTGCCAGTGCGCCGGATTTCAAAAGGTTAAAGCAAAGCAGCACCGTATAGGCTGCGATGGAGAATATCGCGGTGTGCAGATTGTCCGCTATAACCATGTTGTTTACCAAAACCGCGTAAATGCCGACGCATATCATAATGAGGAAGCCTTGAAAGCCGAGGGCAAACAGGCCTTTTAAGTAGTTGTTTCCGATTTGCCCCCATTCCCGGTTTGTCATGGTGGCGAATGGGATAGGCGATACGGAGCAGTACAGGTAAATCTCAATCATACGCCCGTACAAAACAACCGTTATCAGCACCGACATGATTTTCATGCAAAGGCTGACAAGGCTTGTTTCGAGCATAAGCAAGAGCAGTTCGGGGATTTCCATTGCGTCAAGTCCGGCTTGCATGGACGAGAGCGCGGCGGCAACATCAATGCTGGTGCTGCCGCCGATCACGCCCGCCGCGCCGGAAACAATGTGCTGCGCCATGTCGAATACCGCCATAGTGATGTCAAAGGTATGCGTGACGATAAACACCGCAACGAACGCTTTGAAAAACCACTTAAAGAACATGAACGTGTCGATGTCGTGCATATTGTTCTTTTCCGTTACCATGCTGATAAGCTCCACGCATAGAACGTAGGTAATGACAAGCCCCGCAATGGGGACGATCACATTTTCCGATAGCGTCTGTATCATGGAAAATATGCTTGCGTTCCACCCCTGCGGGGTCTTGCCTACCTCGGCGGCAATCGTACCGACCTTTTCGTTTACGTCCCCGAACATAGTTGACAGATTTCCGTTGATCGCTCCGATCAGGATTTCCTTGATCCATTCGTTAATCGCGTCAAGTATGCTCTGCATAGGACATTACCGCCGCTTAACCGAACAGCCCTTTGAGCAGGGGAACGAGAACGCCGCCAATCAAGGCAACGCCGCCGCCCGCCATGAGCTGCTTCATGCCCTGCGATTTTGCCCCCGGATTGTCATTACCATAGCCCTCCAAGAGGTTGATAACGCCCCAGATGCCAAGACCTGCGCCCAGTGCAATCACAAGGGTCTGCAATACGTCTACTGCCGAATTAAAAAATGTCATAGATTGACCTCACTTTCTGCCGCTTTGCGGCTCTTGAATTTTTGTGTTTGTATTTTTGTGCATGGAAAAAGCCGCCCTCATCAAAAAAGGCGGCTGCGCGGGCAATGCCCGTAAGGGAACAGGAAGTGCAAAGGTGGGAGCGCGTATCATGTAGCCGATGCTTACGGTCTTGATGGCAGTATCACCTCCCAAGTGGTGGTGCGGACAATTTCGCCGCCCGCTTTAATGAGATCGAGAGCTTGCGCCCGCTGGCGTTCGCCGCCGCTTTGAAAGCTCTCCAAAAGCTGCACGGTACCCCATACCGCAAGCCCTGCGGCAAGAGCGGGGATAAGCGTCTGCATGACTGCTTCCGGCGTTTTGCAGGCGTTCGTCACGGCGTCCTCCTTTCCGCGCCGCCCTGCTTGGCAAGGTAGGCGCTGTATGCGGTCAGAAAGCGGTCGATGGCTTCCTGCCGCTTTTGCTGCCGCTTCTCCGCAAGGGCGACCAGCTCCCGGATCGCCCGTGCAAGCTGCTGTTTTTCCCGCTTTTTTCGGATGCGTCTGTTCATTCCGTAACCTCCTGTAAATCCGCTGCGTCAATTTCGTAATAGTCAAAGACAGTATCCGGCTTGATGATTACCGGGCGTCGCTGCCGCTTCAAAAACTTCTCGATGTCAAAGGTGTTTTTCTTGTCGTAGTCCGAAAGGTATTTGTATTTCGGGTGCTTCGTGATGTCGTACTTGTCGGAGAAGAACGGGCGAACGCCCCGTAGCTGCAAGATACATTTCCCGCCGTCCATCACGGCAATTTCGTCCTGGCTCATAAGCTCCTTTCCGAGCTTTTGATAGTTCAGCCCATGAGAAACGTCCCGTCCCCGGTTTTCGGAAGTGTTGAAGCTGTCAATCGTTTCTTTCCCCAAAACCTCGGAGATTTCTTTCAGCGTCGTTTTCTCCTTGCCGCCGAGGAAAAGGGTTGTGTCGCAATTCCCGATGATGGTGTCGGCGTGTTCCTTGTAGATGGCTTTTAGCTGGCTCTGCGCCTGCACCACAAGGCAAGCGGAGATTTCCCGGCTTCGCAGGACGCTGATTAGCCGTTCAAGATTGGGGATCGTGATGTTGGCTACCTCGTCCAGCAGACAGCGCACATGAACGGGCAGCCGCCCGCCGTATTCGTCGTCGGCTTTGGTGCAGAGAAGATTGAAAAGCTGCGATACGATCATCGCCGTTACAAAGTCAAAGGTGGGGTCGGTGTCGCTGGTGATGATAAAGAGCGCCGTCTTTCGGTCGCCCAAGGTGTCAAGCTCCAATTCGTCGCTTTCCATCAGCTCCCGCAGCTCCCGAATGTCAAAGGGTGCAAGCCTCGCACCGCAGGAAATGAGGATCGAGGAACGGGTCTTGCCCGCAGACAGCAGAAACTTTTTGTACTGCTTGACCGCAAAATGCTCCGGGTCTTTTTCCTCCAAGCGTTCAAACATGAGGTCAACGGGGCTTTGAAACTCGCTGTCATCCTCGCGGGCTTCGCTTGCATTGATCATTTCAAGCAGCGTCGTAAAGTTTCGCTCTGCGTCCGGGGCTTCGTAGTGAATGTAGCCGATTAACGCACAGTACAGCAGCCGCTCGGCTTTCACCCAAAAATCCTCGCCGGACTTTTCGCCGCTGCCCTTGGTATTGGCAATCAGCGTGTTTACCAGCTTCAAAATATCCTTTTCGTCGCGGAGATAGGCGAAAGGGTTGTATTTCATGCTCTTTTTGAAGTTAATGGTATTCAGCACCTTAATACGGTACGGCTCATAGATGAGCTTTCCGTTTTTTCTAACGGGCTTTCCGTCCTCGCCCAGCTTCGGACTGCCGCGCTCCAAAAGTTTGCCGCACTCAAGCAGGAGAGTACCTTTCGGAACAGTTTTGTCAAGATAGAAAACGGAAGTATTACTGATAATTTTCACTTTAGAAATTGGCGGCTTTTACATCGTCACGCATCAGGCGTTTCACCTTATCTTCCAGCGTGTCCTTGCTCTCCTTGCTGAAATGAACGCAGACAACATAGGTGGTGCCGCCTATCCTCATGTTGAACGTTCCTGCCGGAATTTCCTTGTGTTCCTTTGCTGTGTTTGGCGTTTCTTTCATTCAATACCTCCCAAATTAGGTTCTGAAAATCAAGAGGTCATTTTGACCACTTGATTTTGTGTGTATGGCAACTGCTGCACGGCGTAATCAACAGCTCATTTTACGGAATTTGCCCTGCAAAGTGGGGTGGTTCGTTTTGAACCGCCCTACATCAAGTGACAAAAGTTGTCATTTGATTCCGCCTGTGCTGCGGTTAAAATCAGTGGTTCATTTTGACCCACTGATTTCCGGCGTTGCCCTGTGTGCGCAAAAAGCCGGACAGGGTGGGTGTCGGCAACGAAGTCCGGCAACGGGCTTCAAAAAACCTGCAACATCGTCCTGTCCGTCTCTTATACTATTTTTATTCTTTTCTTTGATTTCTCTGTTGCTTTCGTTGTCAGAGAAGAAGAAAGCCTTATAGATAAAGGGTTTTCAAGGGGTTAGCCCGGCAACGGGGTCGGCAACGGGACAGCAACCGGGTCGGCAACACGGTCTGCCTTTCAGAACGGAAGCTCCATCTGGCGGGCTTCTTCCTCGGTCAGCTCACGAAAGCCGTCCGGCAAAATTGAGCCTGTTGCCGCTGGCTCGTTGCCGGAAGCGGCTCGTTCCCAGCCCCGCTGTCTGCCGTACCTGTCAAAGATACGGGGATTGGAAAACGTTGTCCAGCCCTCGATGCTGTTGTTCATGATTTCATTGATTTCCCGGATTTCCCATTGCTTCGGCTCGTCAAAGGAATGATTCAGAGCTTCCGTATAGATCAGCTTGGAGCAGACCTGTGTGCCGTTGTAATTGTCAAGGAAGGACTGTATCAGCCCTGCCTTGGTGTCCTCCGGCATGAACTGCCTTTGCAGCACCTTCAGCTCCTTGTTCATTTCCTTGGATAAGGTCAGCCTTACGGGAAAGTTGTGATAGAAGAACATGGCTTCCGCCCACATCAGATCGATATACGCCCTCGATGCGGCTTCATCTTCCAGAATGTGAACCTTGGCGTTCTCTGCGTGTACCATGATGGGCAGGAACCTTCGGTTGCCGCTTCGGTCAAGGGGCAGGAAGTCCAGCGTATTGGAGCTGCCGCCGAACACGCATTGCCGCAGTCGGTCTGCCGGATGGGTTTCATACGGCACTTTGTAGGTTTCCTTTGCCCTGCTGATAAAGGACTTAATATCCTCAATGCTCTTGGCGTTGGCGGTGGCGATCATCTCGGACATTTCGATAATCCAATGTCCCTGCATCTTGCGGTAAACATTGTCATCGTCAATCCTTTTCAGGTCATCGGAGAACCATTCGTCCCTGACCGCCAGCAGCCGGAAGAAAGTGGACTTTCCTGCACCTTGTCCGCCCACCAGACAGAGCATCACCTCAAACTTGCAGCCCGGCTTGAACACTCTGCGAATTGCGCCCAGCATGAACAGGCGCAGACATTCATAGGTGTACTCGCTGTCCTCTGCGCCGAGATAGCGGGTAAGGGCATAGCGGATGCGCTCTGTGCCGTCCCATTTCAGGCTGTTCAGGTAATCACGGATGGGGTGGTACTTGTTGCAGTCCGCGACAATGGAAATGGCTTTTTCAATCTTCTTTTCGCGGGTCAGTCCGTACTTGTCCTCCAGATAGAGCATGAGATAATTGAAATCCGTGTCGTTCAGGGTCGCTGTGGGCTTCTCCCACCATAGGGGCTTTACAATATCAATGCGCTCCGTCAGAATGTTGTAGCGGATAGCACCTTGCAGATAGGGGTCGTTCTGAAACACGGTCAGGCAGTTCCGTATGCTGTTTCGGATAGCTCCGTTATCGGTCAAGTCCAGACTTTCTCTGACTTCCTCCACGGTCATATTCGGCTGTGTGTCCTGCAATTCGCCGTTCAATTTCCATCACCTCTTTTCTTTGCCCGGTCACAAGGGCTTTCTTTTCTTCGTCACTGCCGTACAGGAGAATATCAAGCAGATACTCAATATGGCTTTCTCTCTGCAACGCTTCCACGAACAGTGGATGCCATTCGTCCTCCGGCTGCTGCGGTGCGTACTGCCGTTTCCATGTTCTCAGGTGATGGAAGTAATCGGACAACACCTTGTAGCATCTGCTTTCCTCCTGTCGGTATCTCTGTTCCGGGGTTGGCGCTCTTATATTGGGTCTGACGGACGGCTTTTTCCGTGCGTCATAGGGAATGGAGAAATCGTCCGCCAGCTTCATAGCGGCTTCCTTGCCGGGCAGTCCAAACAGGCGGGAAACAAAATCAACTGCGTCCCCGTCAGCCTGACAGGCAAAGCAATGAAAACGCATATCCAGCTTCATGCTCGGATTTTTGTCATTGTGAAACGGGCAGACTGCCATGCCATGACGGCTGACCTGAATGCCGTACATCTCTGCCGCCTGTCGGGCGGTGACATTGCCTCTTACTGCTTCAAATACATTCATTGCATCTTCCTTTCGGGAAACAAAAAAGCACCCGACATTTTCAAAAGAAAACGGCAAGTGCCTTACAGTTCCATATCCTGTTTTTTGTGCTGTGTGGGTTTCCGCTCCGGCTGCTGCTTCCCCTGTCCCGAATCGTGCTTCAATCTCTCGGTTACGGAGTGCTTCGGTTCGGGTTTCT
>OHPL01000489.1_pt1 | contig 24886 bp, 25 predicted proteins | sample 1577711 | NCBI WGS metagenome assembly OHPL01 (sample SAMEA3879538, study PRJEB24766) | human gut metagenome | biome: human-associated habitat; feature: feces | place: USA | collected 1985/1987
GACCCGCCGTACCCGTGTCGGTTTCGGCATCGAGACTTTTTCCACCCGCTGTTCGCCGCACTGATAGGCTTCGTTCCATTTTTCTTCCGCCGGTGCCGGAGGAACACCGCTGTCTTCATCCGGTGCTGCCGGCATCTCATCGGCAGACTGATAAACTTTGGCTAATTCTTCTTCAATGATTTCACGACTGCTTTCCGCAGTTTCAAGTGCCAACTCGGGCAGTTCTGCTTCCAAGCCTGCTTCCAGGGCCAGTTCTTCAGCCTTTGTCAGAACTTCGGGCTCATACACGATTTCCGCTTCTGTCATATTTTCCATACGTTCCAAAATATCCTGACATTTGTCGGTTTCTTCATTGACCATCTGGTCGAGAATATCCGACATGATCGCATCTTTTTCATAAAGATCGAGCACGGCGGTCTCCATATTATCCAGCAAATGTACTTTATTTTCGGGCACAGTTTCCAACAGTTTTTCAATAAAATTCGGCTCCCGTTGCCCCAGTGCAAAATGATGCGTGTCCAGTTCGTCAAAATCGCGGATATCGGTATCATCGATAAATTTTTTAAAATAGTAATCGCCCTGTTTATTCTGATAAATCGACAGGCCGAACTGATACATATATTCTTTCAGGGCTTCTTCAATCAGTTCGGGACGAGACAACAGATCGTCTTCATAGTCATCGTCATCTTCTTCCCAGTCCCACTGGCCGTACTTGAGCTTTTTGTCCTTAATCCGCTTGAGCTTTTTCTCCTTCAAAAGCCGATGCATTTTGAACAGCCGTTCCAGTTTCTTTAAGATTGTTTCTTCTTCCATTGATTAAAACTCCCTGAATATGGCTTGAGTATAACACACAAAAAGTAAATTTAAACCTAATTTACACACTTTCTAGCGGCCGTCATTTCTTCCTTGTAACCCGGTGCGGCATGCCGCCGTTTGAACAACCGGAACGCTTTTGTTTTTAACCCTCGCAACCGCCAGTTTAAAGGCTTCGGGACAACGATAATACATAACATACAGATCATCGGCAATCGGTTTCAGCACCGGATCGTCACCGCTTTCAGCCCCGGCATCGAAAGCAGTGACGGCAGCTTCCAACATCCCCGCATAACGTTTTTTGTCCTCAAGCCCGATCCGGCGCCCCAACCGATGAAAGGCCTGCCGATAATTTTCTTCCAGCCGGCGCCGCTGCCGGCGACTTGTCAGCGGCTGTTCCAAAACAAATTTTTCGGGACAGACCGCTGCCTGCGGATCCCGACGGCGTTGCCGGTACATTTCCCATATCCGTTCGCGGACTGCCGGATTTTTTTGCATCAACCGCAAGACGCCGGCCGTCGCGGACGGTATTTCCGCAACATCGAGCAGCTTGTTAACTCCCTTCTGATATTTTTCCAGCATTTCAGCCATAAAAGCACCGCAATGCGGTTTTTGTTTCAGTATTTTGGCTTTGGCCGTTCGCATCACCGCATCGGGAAGTCGTCCGGCCGCCAACGCCGTCATCACGTCAAGTTCGGCGTATGAATTCGGATTTATTTTGAAAAACCGCATAATCTCAGTCAATGAAATTGACTTGTCATCCAACCCACAGGCAATGTTAAGCAAGGCTGCTGAAGAATCTGCCGATTTCAATCTTTCAAAATTCACCGCCGCACGTTCTTCATTGCGACGTGAGTGATCGTCAACTTTGCGTTGAAGGGCTTTCGTCTCGCCGTTCAAGTCCAAAATGCTCAGAAACCGACACCAACGTGCCTCATTAAGTGGCCGCCGCCAGCTTTTTTCATGAATGCCGCAACGGCCTTTGCGGTCATCATCCAATATCTGTTGAAATACCCGCGGCGAGAAAGCGTTTTTCATCACTACTTCATCCACGGCTTCGGCCAGTTTTTCCATATTTATTTCACCGTCCGGCAAAAAGAACTGTCGGTCTTCACCGCTACGACGATGCAGCTTCATTTGACGAATCATCTCTTTTTCGATCGGAAAAGACATATAAAAACGTAATGACGGATATTCGCGATCGGGGTCCCGGCTTCCCTGATAAAATGTCATGCCGGAACGAATATAACTGCGTTTGCATTCGCGGCGAAAATCTTTTTTGTCTTCACAACGCAACAACATACAGGCCGTGGCAAAAGCATCGGCATGAGCTTCGCGCAGATAGTCACAATAATCCCATGCATCGGCAAATTTCTGACAAAGCTGCGAACCGCCCTTATATTTTACTTCTTTGGCCGAAAAATCGTATAACTTCCGCAAAATGCCAAAATTATAAAAGTCATGATCATATTGAATAATATGTGCCATTTCGTGATATATATTATGGCGTTCTGTCATGGTTTGGTCGCCGAAAAAAATCAGAATGTTTTTATTTAGTCCCTGTTCTTCTCCAATAGCACTATAACAGGTAGCACCGCCGTTTTCCACGTTAGAACGAAAATTAAAGTCGTACCCGCCGCCGGGGAAACGGATGATAACACCGCGCTCCAAAAGCAGGTTCCGATAATCCGGTCCTAAAAACCTTTCCGCTTCCGCAAGAAATGCAGACATTTGCGACGGCTGTCCCTGCTCATCATAAATATGCAGTTTGTCATAAAAGAAATAACGGCAATTATACCGGTGGCAAAAACAATCAAGATCATTATATATTTTATTAATATCCATCATAACCGCACTTTCTTGCAGAGCTTGTTTTTATCGGGGCGAAAACATTTATTTCACCGCTACAGTCAGAAGAAGCAACATTTTCAGGGTTGTGCTTCCCGCTGTCCAGATTTTGACGCGCCGTACGGATATGATCGGCAACCGGAACTTTTCTTCGGTTAACATAATAAGAAGCCGCATTGTTGCTCTGTATTTTTTCTGCTTCTGCAACCGTATAAAAATCATATTGCGCACGCATTTCAAAAATTCTTAATTTTTCAGCTACCGCTTCTGAGAAACTTTCACGGTTTAAATATTCAACCCGGCGCAGATCACACATATAATCGGCTAATTTTTGTTCGTTATGATGCAAATCGGTGTAACAGCCGCAAATTGTATTTGTCAGCGCACAAACATTTGCAACATCTTTATAAAGCACTGACTTTTTCATTTAGCTCTCCGTTCAGCTTTTATTTTTTTATCATAACTTTTTACCCTGTTTTTGTCAATATTTATCCAAAATTTTATCTTGAGTAAAAAACCGTCTCATTAAAAAAGTGCTTATATTTAAAATTTCTGTTGCAAACTTTTTTTTATTCAAATATACATACCTACTTGAATGTATATTTATTGAAAAGAAAATGGCTAGAAAAACTCGTGAAGAAACCGAAAACACCCGCGCACAGATTTTGCAGTCGGCGTTGGACTGTTTTTACGAAAAAGGCTTTTCCCGCACCACTTTTGAAGATATTGCCGCGCGCATTAATCTGACAAAAGGGGCGGTTTATTGGCATTTTAAAAATAAAGCCGATCTTTTGGCCGACCTCATTAACCGGCAGGCGGAAAAAAACCGTCTTGAGATTGGGACCCGCTATACCTGTCCCGACTCTATTGCCGCTCTGCGCGATTTTTTCCGGCGCGAAGCCGAATATATCGAACGCAGTCCCGAAGTGCGGAAATTTATCTTTTTCACCTTGTTTCAGGTCGAGTGGTCAGACAGCATTTTCAATCAGGTCGACGCCAAAACCGGCGAAATTCGTGATTTTCATTTCAAAACGATTACGAACGCCTTGACAAAAGCGCAAAAAAACGGAGAAATAAGCCCCCAAGCCAACATCCGGACCGCCGGCACCGTCATTGTCGGCACCTGGCGCGGCCTGATCAACGCTTATATTTGCAAAGATTTAAAATTCAGTCTTTCCCAGACTTTTCTGGAAGGATTTGACGCGATAATTGACAGAATCGGAAATAATGAAAGGTTAGGAAAATGAAAGTTGGAAAAATGAGCAATCGCAAAATATTAAAACAGGTGGTTGTCTTATGCTTATGTGTCGCGGCCGGATGGTTTCTGAAAACCAAACTCAGCCCGCAACAGATGATGGCGGCCGGAGGGCCCGGCGGCGCTCCGCACGTTGTCGTTGAGCAGGCCAGACTGCAAGACGTAACACCGTCACAAAAGTTTATCGGCCATGTCGAAGCGATCAACGAAGTCAATATCCAGCCTCAGGTCAGCGGATATCTGGAAAAAGTATTGTTCAACGAGGGGTCATTTGTCAAAAAAGGCGATATCCTGTTTGTGATCGAACAACAGCGTTATATTGCCACCGCCGACCTTCGCAAAGCCGAACTTGACAAAGCCAAAGCAAGCTTTACCCAGCTTGAAAAGGAATATAAGCGGCAAAAATCCCTCAACCAGCAGAAATTTGCCTCAGAATCAAAGCTGGACGAAGCCTATTCCAACATGCTTCAGGCTCAGGCCGGTATCAAGCAGGCTGAGGCCAATTATGAACTGGCAAAAATTGATTTGGAACATACCGAAATTCGCTCGCCGATCAACGGTTATATCGGCAAGGCAATGGTAACGGTCGGCAACTTCGTCAGCACCTCGGGCGGCACTTTGGCCAACATCGTACAAACCGACCCAGTCAGAATCGTTTTTTCGATTACCGATAAGGAAATGCTCAATTTAAAACAGGATTACCGCAAGCGCGGCGGCGAGACCTACAGCAAAATCGTTCTGCCCAACGGCAAGGAAATCAAAAAACCGATTCTTTCCCGTTTTGCCGACAACTCAGTTAACACGGCAACCGCAACCATGTCGGTTTATTCGGAATTCGAAAACGGCGACGGAACGTTGATTCCCGGCAGCTATGTTGACATCATGATCGGATCGGGAAGCGAGAAAAATGCCATTGTGATTTCTCAGGCCGCTTTAGCTCAGGACGAACACGGCATGTACGTAATGACGGTTAACAATGACAATATTGTCGAACAAAAACGGGTGACACTCGGTGATCTGATCGAAAACCGGCAGATCGTAACTTCGGGTCTCAAGGCCGGTGACAGAGTCATTATTCAGGGACTGCAAAAAGTTGCTGACGGCAAAAAGGTACGGGCAGAAAACGTCAATCCCCAAACGACAGAAGGAAAATAGCTTATGTTTTCGAGAATCTTTATTGAAAGGCCGCGTTTCGCGATGGTTATTTCGATTGTGCTGACGCTGGCCGGTGCAATCGCCGTATTTTCGCTGCCGATTTCGCTTTACCCCGAAATTACACCGCCAACGGTCAATGTTTCGGCCACCTACCCCGGCGCCAGCTCCGAAGTTATCGCCAACACGGTCGGTATCCCGCTGGAAGAAGCCATCAACGGGGTGGAAGACATGCTGTACATGGAATCTTCTTCCGACGCCACCGGCAAATACAGCTTGACGGTAACCTTCAAAGTGGGAGTCGACCCCGATATGGCACAGGTCAAAGTGCAAAACCGGGTACAACAGGCCTTGAGCAAACTGCCGGCAGAAGTTCAACAACAAGGAATTTCGGTCAGCCGCCGCTCTTCGGATATCTTGGGCTTTTTGACAGCACGTTCTCCCAAAGGCACCCATGACACCCTGTTTTTAAGCAACTATGTGCAAAACAACATAAAAAAGAACCTAATCAAAGTGAACGGTGTCGGTGAAGTCAACGTTTATGCGCCGCCGCTCAGCATGCGCGTATGGCTGGACGCCGACAAAATTACCGCCCTTAATCTCCCGGTTTCCGCCATCCGTTCGGCAATCGAGAGTCAGAATATTCAGCCTTCGCTTGGCAAGGTCGGTTCAATGCCCGGTGACGGCACCCAGCAAATGGTCTATGCTCTGCTCAGCACCGGACGCATTAACGATGTCGAAGAATTCAAACAGATTATCGTCCGTACCGACGAAGAAGGCGGGTTGGTCCGTCTGGGTGACGTTGCCCGTATTGAGATCGGCGAAGAAAGCTACACTGCCAAATCCGAATTTGACGGCGCACCGTCGGTGGCTATTGCCATCAACCTGCTTTCCGGCGCCAACGCCATCAACGCGATGTCCAACCTGCGGGCGGAAATGGCGCGTTTACAGCAGTTTTACCCCGATGACGTCGAGATCTTTGTTGCCTATGACGCAACTGACTATATTGAGTCGTCAATTGAAGAAGTGATCTTCACCTTGTTGCTGACATTTATTCTGGTAGTCGGCGTTTGCTATATCTTTTTGCAGGACTGGCGCGCCGTGCTGGTTCCCTCGTTGACCATTCCGGTATCGCTGTTTGCAACCTTCGCCGTTTTGCTGGCGTTGGGCTACAGCCTCAACATCCTGACCCTGTTCGGACTGGTGTTGGCTATCGGTCTTGTGGTTGACGACGCCATCGTGGTGGTAGAACGCGTTTTGTTCCTGATGGAAAACGAAAAACTGGCCCCCAAACCGGCAACCATCAAAGCGATGGAACAGGTTTCGGGCGCCATTATCGCCACCACTCTGGTATTGTTGGCGATCTTTGTGCCGATCGGCTTTCTCGGCGGCATTACCGGCAAAATTTACCAACAGTTTGCCATTGCCATTTCGACCGCGGTCGCATTTTCTTCTCTGAATGCACTGACGTTGTCCCCTGCTTTGTGCGCCACGATCCTGCGCCCGCTCAAACCTTTCGAGAGCGGCCCGTTGTTCTGGTTTACCAAAGTGCTGGACAAGTCCCGCGACCGTTATGCCGGCATTGTGGCAATTGCCAGTCGTAAAATCAGCGTGATTGCGCTGATCTTGGTGCTGATTGTCGCCGGCATTTACGGTTTGCTCAAAATCAGCCAAACCAGCTTCATTCCCGGCGAAGACCAGGGCGTGTTCATGACCAACATTCAATTGCCCGAAGGCGCTTCGCGCGAACGCACCGACGCTTTGGTTAAAAGACTGGTACCGGAGATCATTTCGGAAAACGGCGTGGCTCACGCAATGAATATTACCGGTCACAGCATGATCGGCGGTTCGGGCGAAAATGTCGCCTTCATTATCACGATGCTGAACCCGTGGGCTGACCGTTCGGACAAAATATTGTATTCAACCAATATTTTAAACCGGGTTAAGAGCAAAATCGGCGACTCGCCCGAAGCCTCGATCAACATGTTTGAAATGCCTGCCATTATGGGATTGGGCAACACCAACGGCATGGACTTCCGGCTACAGGCTCTTGACTCTTCGGACCCGAAAAAACTCGATACCGCCATGCAGGGCTTTATCGGCCGCCTGAACAGCTCGCCGTATGTCTTGTATGCGTTTTCGACTTACAACGCCAACACCCCGCATATATACGTTGACATCAACCGTGCCAAGGCAGAATCGATGAAAGTAAGTACCGGCAGCATCTACGACACACTGGGACAATACCTCGGATCTTCTTACATCAACGACGTCAACTTCGGAACTCAGGTTAACAAAGTGGTGGTTCAGGCCGACTGGAAATTCCGCAAGGGGGTTGACAACATCAGCAATCTGTACGTTCAAAACAGTTTGGGCGAAATGGTACCGCTCGGCGGTGTCGTCAACTTGAGCAAAGTTTTGGCTCCCAGCACGATCAACCGCTACAACCAGTATCCCTCCGCTTCGATCACTATTATGGGTAATCCGGCGTACAGCACCGGCGAAGCGATGGATGCGATTGAAAAGCTGGCCAAAGAAGCATTACCGCAAGGTTACAGTTATGAGTGGTCGGGCATGAGCTTTCAGGAAAAGGCCAACCAGGGACAAATCGGTTACCTGATTATCCTGGCGCTTACCTTCGCTTATTTGTTTTTGGTGGCACAATACGAAAGCTGGAGTACGCCGATCCCGGTGTTGGCTTCGGTGTCGGTAGCAATGGTCGGCGCTCTGCTCGGCTTGTTTATTCACGGACTGCCACTCAGCATTTACGCACAGCTCGGTTTGATTCTGCTGGTTGGTCTGGCCGCCAAAAACGCGATTTTGATTGTGGAGTTTTCTAAAGAAGAACGCGAAAACGGCGCCACCATCAACAAGGCAGCCATGACCGGACTGAAAGAACGGTTCCGTGCGGTGCTGATGACAGCCTTCACCTTTATTCTGGGTGTGCTGCCGATGGTGGTCGCAACCGGTGCCGGCGCCAACAGCCGTATTGCAATCGGGGTTCCGGTATTTTACGGAATGCTGGTCGGAACCGCTGTCGGACTGATCGTTATTCCGATGTTATATGTTCTGTTCCAGACTTTAACCGAAAAACTGACCGGACCGACGCCCAGTACCAAAACGGAATAGGTTCTCGGAAAAACGCCGCCGCCACGCGGCGTTTTTTATTGCTGTTTGCGGAATAACGGGGTTAAACTAAAGGCAAGGATGTTTTTTGCCAAAAGTGCATTATCTCAAACAAAAAAAGAAGGAGAAAGAAATGAACAAACTGTTTTATCTGCTTATCGGCGCTGCCGTATTAAGCGGCTGCTCCAAAAGCAACGAAACCTGCGGCACATACAACGGCACTCTTCCCGCTGCCGACGGCCCGGGCATTGAGATGACCGTTCGTTTGGGACCGGACAATAAATTTGAAAACAAGCTGGTTTATATTGATGCCGAAGACGGCACTTTTTACGAACAAGGTACCTACAGTCAAAACGGCGACTTGATTGAGCTTAAGAGCGGTGACGAAATATCCTATTACAAAGCAGAACCGGAACAATTGCGACGGCTGGACAGCGAGAAACAGGAGATTACCGGCGCTCTGGCCGACTACTACATTTTGAAAAAAACGAAACAATGTAACGGAAAGTAAAATGACAGTCGAAGGCGAAACAAAATTAAAAAACAAAGAAAGACAAAAATGTGAGATATGGACTCGCATTATGGGCTATTTTCGGCCGGTATCCGGTTATAATCCGGGCAAAAAAGCCGAATTTTACGAACGTCGTTACTTCAGCGAGGAAAAAGCGCTCGAAAATATAAATTCCTCAAAGGATTCTGACACGGATCCTGCCTCTCCGGACGAAAACGGAGAAGAAACCACTGCGCCGACCAAGCACTGATCATATCTTCGGCCTTTTTACAAAGCAGCAAAATTTATATAAACAAACTGTAGAAATTGCCGCTGTTGATGATTATTTTACTTGCGGCAGGCGGAAAAGAAGCTTCACCGAAGCTTTCCGGGTGCTTTGCTTCATCTAAACTGACAGAATTTTCAAGGTCCGTCAAAACATTTCATTTCTGACAGAAACCGTAATAAAACGGCGGGCCTTGGAAAGTCTTTAAAATATCTTTAAACTCGTCAAAGCCTGCCCCTGCTTAAAATATTTCAATCGGCAGGCTTTGATTTTTCAGCAACGGAGAAAAGAATGGAAGTAAAAATCTTATACGGCACCGAAACCGGCAATTCGGAAACTCTCGCTCATCAGGCCCAACAGGCACTGGAAAGCGCCGGAATGCAGGCCGAGGTCTTGAATATGGAAGACATCAAGGCTCAGGACCTCGAAAAAATGCCTTATATTCTCATGATTACCAGCACTTGGAATGACGGAGAACCGCCGTCAAACGCCCAAGAACTGCATGATGAGCTGCAAACGGCCGACCTTGATCTGTCAAACTCCAAGTACGCGGTACTGGGTTTGGGAGAATCTTATTACGAACACTTTTGCCAAGCCGCAATTGACTTTGACGAATATCTGGCTAAAGACGGCGCCGAGCGTCTGCTAGAGCTGGAAAAAGCCGATGGCGACTTCGAAGATACCTTTGACAACTGGATCAACAATGTTGCCAACCGCCTCAAAGCCTGATCAATTTATATTTGCTTTCAAAAATGCCCGGAATCATCTCCCGGGCATCATTTTTAATCCGAAACGCTTTCCGCTTGTTTCACTTTAATATTTTCAATCCTTTCAGCCAGCCCGAAAGCCCCATCGTCCGGCTGCCGTAACCGACCCATCCATCTGACTGCACCCTGCAGCCTTTGCAAGCGGTTGTCATATCTTTGACTGTATTCATAGCCCCGCCACCGCCGTGGGTTATAAACGGAACAACCGTTTTTCCCGCCAGATCATGACTTTCCATAAAACTGCTTACTTGCGGCGTAATAGTTCCCCACCAAACCGGAGAACCGATAAAAATAATGTCATAACGGGAAATATCGTCAACCGTAGCGGTTAAACGGGGACGAAAACCGTCTCGCAGTTCCTGTTGAACCTGCCGGGTCATTTCCCGGTATGAACCCGGATAAGTTCCTTCGGCTTTGATTTCAAACAGATCGCCGCCGGTTTGTTTCTGAATCGCTTCCGCTACTTCTTTGGTATTGCCGCTGTAGGAATAATAGGCAATCAGAATTTGAGGTGTGTTTGTTTCTTGTTGATTCTGCACGGCGCCGGCTGGAACCGAAAAGGCTGTCATTAGAAGGGCTGCCGCGCTTAACAATCGAATTTTACTCATCTTTATTCTCCTTTATTTTAAAATGCTTGCTCTTTATTTACGATAGATCGGTTGATAATTTTCGACTTCGGTTTCTTTGATCAGATTAATCGCGGTCAAAGCATTGGGAAGCCCGATATACGGAATCGCCTGAACCATCGCCGCCAACAGAGTTTGTTTGTCATTACCGGCTTTCAAATTGCCCATAATGTGAGCCGACAATTGTTTTTCGGCACCGAGTGCCGTCAAAACGACCAGAGCCAACAACTCGCGTTGTTGCAGCGTGAGCCCTTTACGGGTATAAAAATCGGCAAAACAAAATCCGGTCAGAATTTCGGGCACCTTGTCCTTATATTGACCCGGCAATGTTTCCATGGCCATCCTGACCTCATCACCGTAAAGAGCAGCCTGAAGTGCGGCTCCCTTTTCCAACCGGTTTTCCTCATTGATCGTAGACCCGTTTTCGAGCGGCAGTTCGATCCCGCGTTCCCGCATCACCTGATTAAACACCCCGATGGCATTTAACGTACGCGGAAAACCGATAAAAGGCGCACAGCCATAAATAGATTCGCGGATTTCCAGCGGCGTGTTGCCGACATTCAGTGCGGCATTGACATGTGCTTTCAGCTGTGGCAAAGTTTGCAATGTCGTCAGTGAAACCACCGTGATCAATTCACGCATTTTCGGATTCGCTTCACCGATATAAAAAACTTCTCCGAAAATAGACCTTTGAAGAATCTCCATAAATTCGGGATCAGTCGGATCAGGCACCCTTTCGGCTGCAAACAATTGTTTGTATGTTTGATCTGCCCGTTGTTCTCTTGTCATGTTTCCTCCTGTTTGCTGAGCTGATGCCGCCTCGCCGAACAATACCAGACAAAAGGCAACAGCATATTTTATCAAATTCATTATTCAATCTCCCAAAGTGATAATGACACAGTCTAATCTTTAGAGTTAACTCGAAGTCAAGCTCTTTTTTAATTTTTTTACATCAATGTAGAAAAGAGGCGGCCGTTATTTGTCCGCCAAATGGTAACTTTGCTCAATACGTTGATAAATTTCCTCAAGCGGAACCGAACCGTCCAGGCAAATCGTAACCCAATGACGTTTGTTCATATGGTAACCCGGAAAATATTTGCACCTATCTACCAGAGAATCGATTTTTTCCGGCTCTGTTCTTAGGTCAATAATTTCAATCATCTGATCTCCCAAAAGACCGATGCGTTTCTTTTTTACGGTTAGCAGCGCAGCGTACCACTTTCGGGTATCCGCGCGGCGGATCACAGCGTTTGACGGAAACTTCTTCCACAAAAACTCCGGCCGGTCTTGATATTTTTGCCGGATATGCTCAATGATCTTACCGGCATAATCACTGGTAAAAACTTTGGTTTCAAAACAGTTGTCGGCAATTGCCCGCAACACCTCCGCACAATCAGTGCGGACCTTGCCGACAAAAACCCCGACGGCATCGGTTAAATGCAAAACATATTCATCTCCGGTATCGGGATCGTAAACGGTTGTTTTGACCTTGCCGTTGTCCAAAACTTTCACCGCAATTTTCAACTGACCGTCAGCGATTGCCGTTTGGTAAACGTAACCGTCCGCTTCGCGTACAAAACCGAAAGAAGACAACAGGCTTCGAATAACGGCTTTATTTTCAAATGCAGATTGACCGAACATAATTTTCCTCTCGCAAGTTTCTGTCATTTTAACTCACCTCTCCGCCGCCGTCAAAACAATTTCACCGCTCAAAAGCTTGTTTCTGACCAATCGGGAATGACTAAAGAAGAAAAGGGAAAACTTTTAGGTGGACAAGAAAAAATAAACTTGCATAAAATGCCACGGTTATAAAAAAACTCCCTTTGTCGGGAGTTTTTTATGGTGGGCCCTGCCTGACTCGAACAGGCGACCAGACCGTTATGAGCGGCCTGCTCTAACCAACTGAGCTAAGGGCCCGTAATTTAACTGGCTAGAAAATATGTCAGAATATGATTTGAGTCAAGCTCTTTTTACGCCCGCACCCACCGGCAAAATCGTATTTTTATCGACAAAACAATTGACTTGTCCGGTTGTTTCCGTTAAAATTTTGCTGAATTTAAATTTTTAATTACAATTACTATGAATAAAATCGATGAAATCATCTCAAAACGAGACACAACGCCGGAAAACCGTCGTCTTTATTGTCTGGTGCTGTTCGACTACTATTTAGACCTTTATCACAAATTGGTCGAACAAAGATTTCCCAACCTCAAGCATCATGGAATTAACAACAAAGCCATGATCAACTTTTTATTCGTCTGTCTCCACAGTGTTGAAGACAGTTACGGATTGTTTGAAATGTTTCAGCATTTCAAAATCGGATGCGGGTGGAGTCACCGGATTATAGATGTCTCACAACCCGATGTCGAACGGCTGTTTGCCATGATGCCCGGTTATCGGCTGACCGGTCACAAATGGGAGAAAAAAAACCCGCAGCAGCGATCCCGTATTTGGGAAAGCTTGGATGGTCACCCCGTCGCCGATTTCATTAAGGATTCTTCCGTCAGCCAATACGCTGTCATGATCGACCGCGGTATCAACGAGCTGATTTCCCTGATGCCCGGCGACTGTTTAATAGACCTCACGCTGCGGCGCCAAACTCAAACTGACTGGATCAAATGGATGAATCTGACCGGCCGGTTTAACCTTACGCAAAACGCCGTCAATGGCATCAAAAGCCGCAATATCAACATCTGCCAGAACTTCACTGTCGAAGAGCTGGGCGCAGACAAGCAGCTTTTGCTGAAAGGCCTTTAAACAGCCCCACCAAATAAAAAGTTCCGGTAATCATACCGGAACTTTTTATTTGCTCAATTTTTTGCCGGTCTTCACTGTGTTCTTCTATCAAGCTCTTTGCCCATGCCATAAGTTCACTCCGGAACTCTATTCCCTCCCTTATATCGCCTCATCAGATCATCCATCTTTCTTAGCAATTCGGAAAGAATAATAATAGGGCACTTTTTTGTCCCTGTTTCCCTATTACTCTCCATAACGTATAAACGGCACATTATTAACAGCTTAAGAACAGTTAATGATTAATACAACCCAAAGATGCAGGGAACTTTTCATATAAAAAGACAGCCTTGCGACGCAAAATCGCAAGGCTGTCCAATATGGCTCCGGCTGTCGGATTCGAACCAACGACCAATCGGTTAACAGCCGATTGCTCTACCGCTGAGCTAAGCCGGAATAATATGCTGTGGAGGCCGGTACCGGAATCGAACCGATATAGAAGGATTTGCAGTCCTCTGCATAACCACTCTGCCAACCGGCCACAATACCGTCGCACATTCAATGAGATTATATATACAATCTTTTTCGATCACGTCAATAACTTTTTTTGCATAAATCTTAAAAAAATGCTTTTTTTTTCTCGCGCTTGTTCTATCATCGCCGCAGGTTAACAACATAAAGGCAGCAATCATGAAAATAGCAATCGCATCCGACCACGGAGGTTTTGATTTAAAACAGGAACTTATCCGCCATTATGCCGATCTGGGCATCATATTGCAAGACCTCGGCACCCATAATACCGATTCCTGCGATTATCCCGACGCCGCTAAAAAAATGGCCGAAGTTATCCTTAACGGCCAGGCAGAACTCGGGATCTTAATCTGCGGAACCGGAATCGGCATTTCGATTGCCGCCAACCGTTACCACGGCATCCGCGCCGCTCTGTTATATGATGATTTTACAGCCGAAATGGCCAAAAAACACAATAATGCCAACGTTATCGTTTTCGGCGGCCGCACTATGTCGGTTCCAGATGTTATCCGGCGGATCGGAATTTTTATGCAAACCGAATTTGAAGGCGGCCGTCACAACCGCCGAATCGAGAAAATTGAGGAGGGAAAATAATGATGGATTTTGAAAAAGATCTGGCAGAGGAAGATCAGGAAATTACAACTGCCATTAATCGCGAACTGCAGCGCCAACGCGATCAAATTGAATTAATCGCCTCGGAAAATATTGTGTCAAAGGCTGTTTTACAGGCACAAGGATCCATTTTGACCAACAAATATGCCGAAGGTTACTCCGGCAAACGCTACTATGGCGGCTGTGCCTTTGTTGACGAAGTGGAAAATCTGGCAATTGAACGCGCCAAAAAACTGTTTAACGCAAAGTTTGCCAACGTTCAGCCGCATTCGGGATCTCAGGCCAACACCGCCGTTTATGTGGCTCTGCTGCAGCCGTTTGACACCATTCTCGGAATGTCGTTGGATGCCGGCGGCCATCTTACTCACGGCTCAAAAGTTTCCATTTCCGGCAAATGGCTCAAGGCCGTTCCTTACGGTGTCAGAAAAGAAGACGGATTGATTGATTACGATCAGGTGGAACGGCTGGCTCAAGAGCATCAGCCGAAGTTGATCATCGCTGGCGGATCGGCTTATCCACGACAAATTGATTTTGCGCGCTTCCGCCGGATTGCCGACAGCGTCAATGCTTATCTGATGGTGGATATGGCGCACTTTGCCGGTTTGGTCGCCGGGGGCTGCCACCCCAACCCGCTGGAATATGCGGACGTTGTCACCACCACCACCCACAAGACTTTGCGCGGACCGCGCGGCGGCATGATCTTAACCAACAACGAAGAACTGGCCAAAAAAATCAATTCGGCAATTTTCCCCGGCACCCAGGGCGGCCCGTTGGAACATATTATCGCCGCCAAAGCGGTCTGTTTCAAAGAGGACCTGAGCGAATCGTTTAAGGCTTATGCGGCTCAGGTGGTCAAAAACGCCAAAGTTCTGGGCGACGTTTTAAAACAGCGCGGACTCGACTTGGTCTCCGGCGGCACCGATACCCATCTGCTGCTGGTTGACCTGCGTCCCAAAGGATTAACCGGAGACGTGGTAGCACAAAAGCTGGAGGAGGCTCACATTACTTGCAACAAAAATGCGATTCCGTTTGACCCGCAACCTCCAAAAATCACTTCGGGTATCCGCGTCGGTACGCCCGCCGGAACGACTCGCGGCTTTAAGGAAAAGGAATTCACATTGATCGGCAACTGGATCGGCGATATAATTGATGCTTTGGCTGCCGGCAACGCCGAAAAAACAATCGAAGAAATCAGGCAGAAAGTCCTTACGCTTTGTGGAAAGTTCCCGATTTATTAAATTCAGACTTAAGAAAAACTCCCCAAAAATCGGGGAGTTTTTTTATATTTATCAAAAAAGGATCCTTTTCCGATCCCCTCTTCTCTTTACCGGCAACTGACTTGTCAGATTAACCTGGCAAAATATCGTTTGCCGGAAGAGCATCTTCTGCTCTGCAATAAAAATCCCCCGAAAATTGCTTTTCAGGGGATTTGACTCTTCATAAAAAATAATACGCAAGATCAATTTTCATCGTCGCGTGATACCAACTCTTCCAACACTTCAATGTCTTGATCGTCAATTTCTTCGGCCTCAACCCGGTAAGATTCGTCAAACCAGTTGCCGAGATCAATATCGGCACAGCGCTTTGAACAAAATGGCCGGTATTTTCCCAATGGCACCACCTTACCGCAAATCGGACAGCGGCAGGTTTTCAAAACTTCACCCATTTTAAGCTCCTTTTTCAACCCGTCCGGTTCCGTTGCAGGTATGGCACGGATCACTCATCAGATCCTGCAACGTAGGACGGCGGCGCACCCGGATGATTTCAACCAAGCCGGCCCGGCTCAACCCGGCAACATGGCTTTTGATGCTGTCTTTTGCCAGTTCCTGTTCCAGAATTTCCAATAACGGCTTAATATATTTATATTCCGAATGGCCGGCAAAGTCGATCACGATTTTACCCGACAAATTACGCAAACGAATCTGCCGTGCAATTTCATAAGCAGCCTCTTCATTAATACGATTCAACGAACCACCGCCGCTGTCACGTCCGCTGTCCACATCAATGGCAGTACAGGCGCGAGTCTCCTCAATACTGATCCTTCCGCCGCCTCTGAGAGCAACTTCTTTCTCCAACGCCGATGCTATAACTTCTTCAATACCATATTCTTCAAACGGATTATTGCTCAGCTCGACGTCAAAAGCATCCCCGTATTGTTGGCGAACTTCTGCTTCAACGTTGCGACTGTTGGTTACCAGTTTATGCAAACCGTGCAAATGGCGCGCCAGATGTTCAAACAAAGTATCGGGCTTGGCAAACAGCAGACTCGGCGCGGTTACCGTGCGTGCTTTCATCCGAATATGTTCATAGGTATCGCGCAGTTTCTCCATTTCGGCGGCAATGGTGGCAAAATCGACTTCGGTAGACGCCGTCCGCAATACCCATCCTTCCTGTCCGGTCATATTCTCTTTGACTTTTTCCATATATTCGGCCATTTTATGTTTGTCTTCAATTTTTGAAGACGCTTCGACACGCAGACGATAGGGACAATAAACGACATAATTGCCCACCAGTTGAACTGCACGTACAAGTCTTGCGTTTTTCTCCGCTCTTTTCTCCTGAGACACCTGAACGACAATACTCTGCCCCTCAGTCAGTTTCATTTCCGCAACACCTGTTTCCTCGGCATTCAGAAAACCTTCGCGCCCGTCGCCGATATTAACGAAAAAACCTTCCTTATCCCCGGCCAACATCACTTTTTTGCTGATTTTTCCCAAATAAATATTACCGCTGATCGCCTGATTCTCAGTAATAATTTCCAACTCAGCCACCTGACCGCCTTCAATCAGGGCAATCCCCGAAACCGAAGAATTTTTATCATAAACAATTGTTTCTACACTCATTTTATCCCCGCTCCGTTCAATAAGTTTTGAGTTTCATACAACGGCAGTCCGACAATTCCCGAATACGAACCGACAATTTTGCGGACAAACCCGGCAAAGCACCCCTCAATTTTGTAACCGCAGCAGCCTACCCATTCCCGGGTTGCCACATAATCCGCGATTTCCTTTTCCGACAATCTTTTGGTCACCACCCGGGAATCAACCAACCGCAAGGCCTCGCGTCCGTTCTTGTCAATCAGGCAAACGGCGCTGATGGCATGGCTGGCCCGCCCCGAAATCAGACGCATGGTTTGTTTTTGTTCTTCATCACTGGCCGCCTTGTGCAAAACCCGTCTTCCGACAACGGCAATGGTGTCGCAGGCCAAAATATTTTCGCCCGGATGCATCGTCGCCACCCGGCGCGCTTTTTCCAACGCCATTCGTTTGACATAACGCGAAGGCGTTTCAAACGGCTGCCGGCTTTCATCAATATCCGCCGGACAAACGGTTTTGGGACAAAAGTTGATTTGTTGCAAAAGCGCCAAACGGTGCGGCGAGGACGAAGCCAGTATAAAGTCTTTTGTTTCCATTATTTTATTTCAGTCTTCGCTGTAAGTTTTTTCCATTCTTTCGTGACGTTCCTGAGCCTCGATCGAAAGCGTGGCGACCGGGCGGGCTTCCAAACGTTCCACCCCGATCGGTTCGCCGGTTTCTTCACAATAACCATAAGTTCCGTCTTCTATTCTTTTCAGGGCGTCGTTAATTTTGCTGATCAGTTTGCGGGCACGGTCTTTGGTGCGCAAATCAAGTGCCTTGTCGGTTTCCATCGAAGCGCGATCCAACTCGTCCGGCTGATTAAGACCGCCCTGGCGCAATTCTTCAAGGGTATCCTGGGATTGTGCAAGCAGGGATTTTTTCCACTCCATCAATTTGCGGCGAAAATATTCAACCTGAAATTCATTCATATATTCTTCGTCATTCGAAGGCCTGTAATCAGGGGGAAGAATTACTGACGTTTCAACCATGTGTCTCTCCATCTAGTTATATTGTTACAATCGGTTTCATATAGCCCACTATATATAAATTTCAATGCTTTTCTTCAAGTAAAAAATCACCTTGCGCCCAGTTTTCGGCCGCCGCGGCAATGTTTTACTGAAACTGCCACGTAATCACATTCTCCTGGTTATGTTTACAGGCTTTTTGTGCATTGGCAAAATCCATCGGCAGAGCCGATTCGTTGTTTCCCTGCCAGGTAAAATATTTACTGTTAACCTTAATATGCATCAAATGCGAATTATACCCGGTCATCCAGTCCACCATTGCCAGCTCCAGACATGGGACATAAGGCAACCCTTTAAAAGTAATCGTGTAGGCACTGTTTTGCTGCACAGCCTCAAGCTCGACATCGCCGTGATAGGCATGATACAAGTTCTCGCCGTCCGCCATGTCACCGGGAACGATTTTCTCCTTCACCATTTGCTTGACTTTCAGATCCTTAAAATTCTGGGACGACGCAAACCGAAAATCGATATTTTTTTGCAACTCGACAATCTGCTGAGTCACACGGCTCATCCGATATTTGTCGAGCATGTTGTTAATCAGCGAAATGATAGAAATCGCCAGCATTGAAATCACGGCAATAAAACCGATTGACTCAATCAACGTATATCCGGCCTCGGCTTTCAACCTGTTCATAACACAACTCCTTTGCGGAATGTTTCCATTTTTTACTTTACTTTCCGAAATCGTAGTTTAATTATATTAAAAAGTGATAAAGAAAGGAACAAAAATGCAAAAAATAACCACAGTTATGCTGCTTACGGCCGCTTTCGGGCTCAATGCAGGAAACGCGGCTGCCGTCGAAAACGACTACAAACCCTATCTCGGCGTCAATTATGCCTATGACACCGTCAAAGCGGACGACTATCACTCTTACCACAATTCCGGCTCCCTTACTTTGGGTTCCGTTTATAATCCGTATTTCGGTACCGAACTGTTTTACCAGTATTCCGACAAACACAAATTTCATGCAACCGACAACCTTAAAGATTCCGCTTTTCAGGCCTATGGCCTGGATATGCTGGCTTACCTGCCGCTGGGCAGCGACGGCGCTTTTGCACCGACGGCAACAATGGGAATCGGCGAATATACTTTCAAACACAACTACCGCTTTTCTCACGACCGTCGGGATCACGGATGGGGCTATCGCTTCGGCGGCGGCCTGACTTACAACATCGATCAAAACTGGTCAGCGCGTTTTTTGGCCCGTTACATTAAAACAGACCAACTGGAAAATCTCGATCACATCACCGAGTATTCGCTGGGCATCCGATATACCTTCAGATAAACCGGTCTCGGCTCTTGCGACGCACCGCTGTCCAAACAGCGGTGCTTTTTTATATCACCAGCAATGTCATTTTCCCTTGTCATTCCTATTTTAGGCAAAAAAAATCCCTCAAAGGACGAGGGGTTGGGGGGAAAATCCTTTGAGGGCAGTCTCGGTGGAAAGTGTACTTAATAATTGGTTATTCTTCAACATATCCTTCTTCGGTTACCGTTTCTTCAACCACGGTATCATTACCGGAGTTTCCGGACATATTATTATTCCGAACGGCGGCCTTACGGGCAGCAGCGGAAGCTGCTGTGTCGGCCGGGACAGCTGCCGGTGAAACCGAAGTTCTGGCATCGGTCGGAGTTTTGTCGGTTGCCGGTACAACAACGTCATACTCTTCTTCAACAACCAAAATTCCGTCTCCGTTCGTTTGGGTATCTTGCGCATTTTTATTCTGTGCCACGGCGTTGCCGATATAATATCCGACCGTAGCCAACAACGTAAACATTATCAAAGCGGACAGCTTTTTCATGATTTTCATCCTTTTACTATTGTTACATGTCATTATCAGATATTGTGTCTCACTGACTTCCATTCAATAGATATTGAGATTATAATCGTTTTTTTTCATCTCCCGGCACCACCGCCGGAAGACAACTTCCGAAGACTTATCCCTCCTCTAAAAAACATTCACGGCAGACGAAAAATTCTTGCACATATCACAAAAAATGCCGCATTTTCATGCGGCATAATCAAAAAAAGACCACAGTGTTTTACTGAATTTGTTGCAGGGTAATCGTAACCCGCCGGTTTTGGGCACGGCCGGCTTCAGTGGCGTTTGACGCAACCGGATACTGAGAACCGTAACCGTATACGCTGATTCTTGCCGGAGAGACATTCCGCAAAATCAGATAATCGGCAACTGCCTGAGCACGTCTCAGCGACAATTGATTATTATAATCGGCTTTACCGACATTGTCGGTATATCCGGCAACAATAACATTAGTTTTGTTATACTCTTCCAATACCTTCGCAACCGAATCAAGCGTATGGTTAAATCCGGTTTTAAATACTGCCGAATCAAAGTCAAAAGTAATATTGCTCGGCATAATCAGCTGAATCTGTCCATTTTCCAACACCGCAACCTGAATGTCGGTTCCGACCAGTTCCTGACGCAGCTTTCTTGCCTGCAAATCCATATATCCTCCGGCAGCTGCACCGCCGACTGCCCCGATCCCGGCACCGATCAAGGCACCTTTTTCACCGCCGACCAGTGCGCCGACTCCGGCGCCGACGGCAGTTCCGATACCGGTTCCCCAAGCCGTTTTGGAAACTTTGCTTTGTCCGGTATATGGATCCGTTGCACAACCGCCGAACAGACTGACGGCCAACAATAAGCTCAATACAGATTTTCGCATCTTTGTTCTCCTGTTTGCAAAATTAATTACCGCCAGAATAAATGCTTTTTTACAAATTGCAAGAAGGAACCTTTCTCAAACATCAAAAAAGGGCACCCGTCACAACTTTTCGGCGATAAGAAAGGCAAGATTCAATTATCATACAAAAATCCCCGGTATAGCCCGGGGATTTTCAAAGGCTTCAGCTTCGAGAAGCTATTTTTCGAGCTCTTCCAGCACCATTTTCTTCAAAGTAACGTTATCAGCCTTGCCGGTTGCAAAAACAGGAAGTTTCTCCATATACAGAATCACCCGTGGCAGATACAATTCCGACATTGAATTTGCTTTAATATAAGCGTGTAACCCTTCTTGCGTAACGTTCTTGTTGTTGGTTGCCAGGACGATCTGTTCGCCTTTGCTTTCATGCGGGGTGGCCACCACACCGTACTGAAATTCGCCATCGGCCTCATAGGCCTTGCAGACCATTTCATGAACGGCATTAAGCGAAACCATCTCGCCACCGATCTTGGCAAAACGTTTAATCCGGTCCCGGATATAAACGAAGCCGATTTCATCAATCTCGACCACGTCTCCGGTATGATACCAGCCGTCCTTAAGCGGTACCAGCACCCCCGGATTGTCAGGCATGATATATCCCATCATAATGTTGGGCCCGCGCACCACCAGTTCGCCCCCTTTTTCGATTCCCGGCACCGGTTCGATTTTATACTCAATGGCAGGCAACAGTTTGCCGATTGAACCAAACCGGTTGAAGATACGGTTGTTGGCGCTCACCACCGGCGAACACTCGGTCGACCCATATGCTTCCAGCACCCGGATGCCTAAACGTTCCATCCAAATATTGCGGGTATCCGGCTTAACCGCTTCGGCGCCCCCGAACATAAAGCGAATGTTGTGAAAATCGAACGGATGGGCAATTCTTCCGTAACCGCGGAAAAACGTATCGGTACCAAACATGATTGAAGCGCCGGTCTCATACACAATTTCCGCAACCACGCGATAATGCAGCGGTGACGGATACAAGAACAACTTAGCCCCTTCAAACAACGGAAACAACGTACCGACCACCAGCCCGAAACTGTGAAACATCGGCAACGCGTTAAAAACGGTATCGGTCACATTGATCGTTTCAATTGCCGACATTTGCTTAATATTCGAAATAATATTGGCATGGCTCAAAACCACCGCCTTCGGCGCCCCTTCGGAACCTGAGGTAAACAGAATCACTGCCTTGCGATTGCCGCCTTTTTTGATTGGCACCCGTTTGATTTTATAGCGCAGATAAGCATTGACCTTGTCCCACAAGCCGATTTCCTTAGCCATTTTCTCCAGATAGAAAACCTTTACGCCGGCTTCTTCGATCATCTTAACCGCATCTTCCATCTTGGCGGTTTTGACAAACATCAACGACGTAATCACAATCCGCACCTGAGCGGTTTTGCACATCGAAATCATATTTTGCGCGCCGACCGAGAAATTCAGCATAACCGGAATTCTTCCGTAAGCGGACAATCCGAAAAAGCTGCACAAAGCCGCCACCGAGTTAGGCAGCAACATACCGACATGTTCTTCCGGTTCGGTGCGGCGTTTAAAATATTTGCCGATCACAAAAGATTTTATGATAATATCACGATACGACTGCTGCTTGCGTTGGACGTCTTCAACAAACTTCGGCCGCCGGAACAAACCTTTTTTGGCATGAACTTTGGCAGTTTTCATCAACTGGGCAAACAGTGAAATATTGGGATTGTACCGAACTTCAAAACTCATCTCGCGCAGAATCATATAAACTTCGTTGCTGATATGATCACGTTGACGGCGCAATTCGTCTTTTAAGCGAAAACTGCGCGGCTTGCCGACAATCACCCGTACTTTGGGCAGTGGCCTATGCGGCAGCTTGCCTTTCGTTTTTGAGAAATAGCCGTACTGCGGTCCTTCAATCCATACCGGAATCAGCGGCGCTTTCGACTTGTCGGCAACCAGGCCTGGTGCTTCATAAATTTTCATCAGGCCGCCGCTTTCGGTCACACGCCCTTCCGCAAAAATAACGCACAGGCGCCCGCTGTCAACTTTAGCGATCAGTTCTTTAATATCCCCCGGCTCAATCGGGTTAAAAGGCATAATATCGGCTGTACGCATCAAAAAGCGGATCAGCCGGTTGCGATACAAATGTCCGTTTAACGCAAACACCGGATTGCCGGGCAGAAAAGCGAACAACAAAATCGGATCCAGATAGGAAACATGATTTGAAACATATACCCCTTTTTTCGGCGTCTTTTTCTCGTCAAATTCTATCGAGCATTTCACTTTAAACAAGTTGAAAACGGATCTCAAACAAAATCTTACAAAATTTCGCAAAGCGATAGTCTCCACAGTTTTATCAATAATCATAATCTACTCTTACTGCCTGAATTTTGTAAAGAATAAAAACGCTTTTACTTAACCAATTATTAAGTTTTTTGTCTAATTCGTTGAAAATAATAATTTTTTAATAAAATATACAGGGGATAAAATTAAATGCTTGATTTTTGACTACATTTTGTTTACACATTTCAGGCGTAACATTTTATTTCGTTTTGTTGCAAACGGAAAAACCGCCCGTTGAACATAATAAATAATATCATAAATCTCATGTCGCGGTTCCGCCATTGCAAAATGTTGCAAGGTTTAAACTACAATAAGATTTTTTAAAATGAAAAGACTAATGACTTTGACCGCTCTCGGAGTGGTTCTTGCCTGTTCAAATGCCAACGCATCTGGATTTTTCTTAAAAGAACAATCGGCTTCCGCCCAAGGAAACGCTTTTGCCGGCGCCACCGCCGGGGCCGAGGATATATCCTATTCGTTCTACAACCCGGCCGTTTTGGCCAAACACAAAGGGACCAACGTTTACGTCGGCGGTACATGGATTTCGCCGCGTTCGACTGCCAAAAACGCTGTCAACGAATTTGGCGAAACCAGCGGCTATGTCGACAATATCGTCCATGCCGCCATGTCTCCGCATTTTTACCTTTCTCATCAGTTCAATGACAAGATAACCGGCGGCATCTCGCTTAATGTTCCCTACGGTATGATTACCAAATATGACAGCAACTGGGCCGGACGCATGCACGGCACATTGTCAAAAGTAACCGCCGCCACTGTCACCCCGATGGTCGCCTATCGGGCAAATGACAAATTATCGCTTGGCGCCGGTATGCAAATTCAGTATATCAAAGCTATTTTGCGCAACGGCGTCCGTCAGGCAACCCCGCTCGGCGCTATCGAAGACAATGCCAACCTCAACGGTGACACACTTGATATTGGCTATCAGCTGGGTGCCTTATACGAGTTTACCCCGGCAACCCGCGTCGGCGTCGGCTATCGCAGCCAAATCAGACACAAACTCAAAGGCGAAGTCAACTTCGACGGCGCAATGGGTGCCGGCGGCCTGCTGTCTCAGCTCGGTGCACTTGGCCCCAACGGACTCAATCAGGACATTTCAGCCCGCTTGACCACGCCGGCCAGTTTCTCAGTCGGTGCCTATCATGATATTAACGACCGTTGGGCGGTTATGGCAGAATACAGCCGCGTTTTCTGGTCCAGCTTCAAAAACCTGAATATTGTCGGTGCCAACAAACCCAACCTCAGCTTCACCGAAGAAAATTGGAAAGATACCGATTTTTATGCCCTCGGTACAAACTACAAACTGGATGACCAGTGGAAACTGCGTCTCGGTATTGCGCTCGACAAAAGTGCGGTCGGCGATGAATACCGCACGCCGCGTATTCCCGATGCAAACCGCATTTGGTACTCGGCCGGCTTGCAGTATCAATATAACGAACAGCTGACTTTCAACTTTGGCTATACCTATATTCATGCCGACAAGAGCAAAGTCAACCTGCGCGGTGACCACATCGGCGACGCTTCCCGCGGCGCCCTCAAGGCAGACTACTCCAACCGCGTCAACATTTTTGCCTTTTCACTCAATTACAATTTCTAAGGCAAATATGTAAGTTTCGTTTATTTGAAACTTTCCTAAAAAAAAGCACTGTTTCATCTGAAACAGTGCTTTTTAAGAATGTAGGAACTGCTC